>ERZ808054.229-NODE-229-length-69501-cov-11.658087_pt1 | contig 69501 bp, 73 predicted proteins | sample MGYA00380201_ERZ808054 | MGnify/ENA primary metagenome ERZ808054 (study PRJEB31490, sample SAMN06133419) | mouse gut metagenome | isolation source: Z5_2 | host: mice | place: China: Chengdu | collected 2015-05 ... | reverse complement strand
GAAATAAGTAGAGACTTGAAAGGAGAAAGAGTCATGGGAATTAAGACATATAACCCATATACACCTTCCAGAAGAAATATGACCGGCTCTGATTTTGCAGAGATCACTAAGAAAACACCTGAAAAATCACTTGTTCTTCCTTTAAAGAAAAACTCCGGTCGTAACAATCAGGGTAAAATTACAGTAAGACATCGCGGCGGCGGTGCTAAGAGAAAATACAGACTTGTAGATTTTAAGAGGAACAAAGAGGGTGTTCCTGCAACCGTTATCGGGATTGAATATGATCCTAACAGATCTGCCAATATTGCACTGATTTGTTATGCAGACGGCGAGAAATCCTATATCCTTGCACCTGCAGGGCTGACGGACGGCATGAAAGTCATGAACGGACCGCAAGCAGAAGTAAGAGTAGGAAACTGCCTGCCGTTATCAGCTATCCCCGTTGGTGCCCAGGTACACAATATTGAATTATATCCCGGAAAGGGCGGCCAGTTAGTGCGTTCCGCAGGAAACAGCGCACAGCTTATGGCAAAAGAAGGAAAGTATGCAACACTGCGTCTCCCCTCTGGAGAGATGAGAATGGTGCCCGTCGTATGCAGAGCTACAGTTGGCGTTGTAGGTAACGGAGACCATAACCTTATTAAAATTGGTAAGGCAGGACGTAAGCGCCATATGGGTATCCGCCCGACAGTGCGCGGTTCTGTTATGAACCCGAATGACCATCCGCATGGTGGTGGTGAAGGCAAGACCGGTATCGGACGTCCGGGACCGTCTACGCCTTGGGGCAAGCCTGCTCTTGGTCTTAAGACCCGTAAGAAAAACAAAGCTTCCAATAAGCTGATCGTAAGAAGAAGAGACGGCAAGGCCATCAAATAATTAAGGAGGAGAGAAGAAAATGGCTAGATCACTGAAAAAAGGACCTTTTGCAGATGCAAGTTTGCTTAAAAAAGTAGATGCACTGAATGCAGCAGGACAAAAGCAGGTTATTAAGACCTGGTCCCGCCGCTCAACAATCTTCCCCTCTTTTGTGGGACACACATTCGCAGTGCATGACGGAAGAAAGCATGTGCCGGTATATGTAACAGAAGACATGGTAGGGCACAAACTGGGTGAGTTTGTTGCAACCAGAACTTTTAGAGGACACGGAAAAGACGAGAAGAAGTCTAAAGTAAAGTAAGACAGGAGGTTTCATCATGGCAAAAGGACATAGATCCCAAATTAAAAGAGAAAGAAATGCGCAGAAAGATACAAGACCTTCGGCTAAGTTATCTTACGCAAGAGTGTCTGTTCAGAAAGCATGTTTCGTATTAGATGCCATCAGAGGCAAAGATGTGGAAGCAGCGCTTGGTATCTTGGAATACAACCCCAGATATGCTTCCAGCATCATCAAGAAATTATTAGAGTCTGCTCGTGCAAATGCTGAATATCTGCACAGTCAGGACCCTACAAAGTATCCGAATCCGGAACACCTTTATATTGCAGAGTGTTATGCAAATAAGGGACCTACAATGAAAAGAGTAAGACCGAGGGCACAGGGAAGAGCTTATAGGATCGAGAAGAGAATGAGCCATATCACAATTGTGCTGGATGAAAGATAGGAAGGAGCAGAGAATTATATGGGACAGAAAGTTAATCCTCACGGCCTGAGAGTCGGTATTATTAAGGATTGGGATTCTAAATGGTACGCAGAAGCAGATTTTTCTGATTTCCTTGTAGAAGACTACGACATCAGAAAATTCTTGAAAAAGAAATTATACAGTGCCGGAGTTTCCAAGATTGAAATTGAGAGAGCTTCCGACAGAGTGAAAGTCATCATTTATACAGCTAAGCCTGGTGTGGTAATCGGCAAGGGCGGCGCTGAAATCGAAGTGACCAAGAAAGAACTTTCAAAGATGACAGGAAAGAAAGTACTGGTTGACATCAAGGAAATCAAGAGACCTGACAAGGATGCGCAGCTGGTTGCAGAAAACATTGCACAGCAGCTTGAAAACCGTGTTTCCTTCAGACGTGCCATGAAGTCCTGCATGGGAAGAACCATGAAGGCAGGCGCACTGGGTATCAAGACTTCCTGTTCAGGACGTCTGGGCGGTGCGGATATGGCTCGTACAGAGTTCTACAGCGAAGGAACGATTCCGCTTCAGACATTACGTGCCGATATTGAATACGGATTCGCTGAAGCTGATACAACCTATGGTAAAGTGGGTGTAAAAGTATGGATCTACAAGGGTGAAGTACTTCCTACCAAGAAGAATGAAGAAAAGACAGTGCAGGAAGGGAGCGATAAATAATGTTAATGCCAAAAAGAGTTAAACGTCGTAAACAGTTCCGTGGCACCATGAGAGGAAAGGCAACCCGTGGCAACACAATTACTTACGGTGAATACGGTATTGTTGCATTAGAGCCATGTTGGATTAAATCAAACCAGATTGAAGCAGCCCGTATTGCTATGACTCGTTACATCAAGCGTGGTGGTAAAGTCTGGATTAAGATTTTCCCTGACAAACCAGTAACAGCAAAACCCGCAGAAACACGTATGGGTTCCGGTAAAGGTACACTGGAGTACTGGGTAGCAGTTGTTAAGCCCGGACGTGTTATGTTTGAAATCGCAGGAGTTTCCGAAGAAATCGCAAAAGAAGCGTTGCGTCTTGCAACACATAAGCTTCCTTGCAAATGCAAGGTCGTTTCTAAGGCAGACTTGGAAGGTGGTGCATCAAATGAAAACTAACAAGTATGTAGAAGATTTACAGGCAAAATCAGCTGCAGCACTGGCAGAAGATTTAGTGGCAGCTAAGAAAGAACTTTTCAATTTGAGATTCCAGAATGCAACGAACCAGCTGGATAATACCGCAAGAATCAAAGAAGTCAGAAGAAATATCGCAAGAATTCAGACAGTGATTACACAGAAGCAGAAAGAGGCATAAGACCTTAAAGATCAAGTTGCAGGAATGTCAAAGAAAGGAGACTAAAAGTCGTGGAAGAAAGAAATCTGAGAAAAACACGTACCGGTAAAGTTATCAGTGATAAAATGGATAAGACAATCGTTGTTGCAATCGAAGAGCACGTAAAACATCCGCTTTACAAGAAAGTCGTTAAGAGCACTTATAAGTTGAAAGCGCATGATGAGAACAATGAGTGCGGCATCGGCGATACCGTTAAAGTGATGGAAACAAGACCTTTATCCAAGGATAAGAGATGGAGACTTGTAGAAATCGTAGAAAAAGCTAAATAAGTTTGGAAGGAGAATTGGCATGATTCAACAGGAAAGCAGACTGAAAGTCGCTGACAATACAGGTGCAAAAGAAATCCTTTGCATCAGAGTTATGGGTGGATCCACAAGAAGATATGCAAGTATCGGTGATGTGATTGTTGCTACGGTCAAAGATGCAACACCAGGCGGCGTTGTAAAAAAAGGTGACGTCGTAAAGGCTGTTGTTGTCCGTACTGTTAAGGGTGCTCGTCGCAAAGATGGTTCTTATATTAGATTTGATGAAAATGCTGCTGTTATCATTAAAGATGATAAGACTCCCAGAGGAACACGTATTTTTGGACCGGTAGCAAGAGAGCTTCGTGAAAAACAGTTTATGAAGATTGTTTCTCTGGCTCCGGAAGTATTATAGGAGGTGCGTAGCATGGCAACTTTAAAAATTAAGAAAGGTGATACCGTAAAGGTGATTGCCGGTAAAGATAAGGGATCAGAAGGAAAGGTGGTAGCTGTTGACGCTAAACATCATAAGGTGGTTGTAGAAGGAATCAACATGATTACCAAACATACAAAACCTTCAGCAGCGAACCAGAATGGCGGAATTGTTCAAAAAGAAGCGCCTATTGATATTTCAAACGTAATGTACGTCCACAAAGGACAGACAACAAGAGTTGGTTTCAAGTTTGAAAACGACAAGAAAGTGCGTTTTGCAAAATCAACAGGTGAAGTGATCGATTAATTCTTAAGAAAGGAGAACTGGAAGCGTGAGCAGACTTAAAACTATATATAATGACGAGATCGTAGATGCTATGATCAAAAAGTTTGGCTATAAGAATGTTATGGAAGTACCGAAGCTTGATAAGATTGTTATCAACATGGGCGTCGGCGAAGCAAAAGACAATGCGAAAGTATTGGAATCTGCTGTAAAAGATCTTGAGATTATCTCCGGTCAGAAAGCGGTACTTACCAAAGCAAAGAAGTCCGTTGCTAACTTCAAGATCAGAGAAGGTATGGCAATTGGATGTAAAGTTACCTTACGTGGGGAGAAAATGTATGATTTTCTGGATCGCCTTGTAAATCTTGCACTGCCCCGTGTACGTGACTTCAGAGGTGTGAACCCTAACTCATTTGATGGAAGAGGCAATTATTCAATGGGTATCAAAGAACAGCTTATCTTCCCTGAAATCGAATATGATAAGGTAGATAAGGTAAGAGGAATGGATGTCATCTTTGTTACAACGGCAAAGACAGATGAAGAAGCACGTGAATTATTAAGATTGTTTAATATGCCATTTGCGAAATAGAAGGAGGTAAATTCATGGCTAAAACATCAATGAAGATTAAACAGCAGCGCAAACCGAAATTCTCTACCAGAGCGTATACCCGCTGCAGAGTTTGTGGACGTCCACACGCTGTTCTTAGAAAATACGGAATCTGCAGAGTTTGCTTCCGTGAATTAGCTTACAAGGGTCAGATTCCCGGCGTAAAAAAGGCAAGTTGGTAATGGTTCGTTTCACGAACCTATAAAATTTGCCTGCGGCAAATTCTGAATGACATACTTGTATGTCGGGATGATGATAAAGGATATTGCATTGAAATCGTATAGGAGGAAATAAAATGACAATGAGTGATCCTATTGCAGATATGCTTACAAGAATCCGTAATGCAAATACTGCAAAACATGATACAGTAGATGTTCCCTCTTCCAAGATGAAGCTGGCTATCGCAGACATTCTTTTAGAGGAAGGATATATTAAGAAATATGATCTGATTGACGAAGGAAATTTCAAGACCATCCGCATCACACTTAAGTATGGCGTGGACAGAAACGATAAGATCATCAATGGATTAAAGAGAATTTCCAAACCGGGGCTTCGTATTTATGCCGGAAAGGAAGAATTGCCCAGGGTGCTCGGCGGACTTGGCATCGCAATCATTTCCACCAACCAGGGCGTTGTAACTGACAAGAAGGCAAGAGAATTGCAGGTAGGCGGCGAAGTATTAGCATACGTATGGTAGCCGCGGGAAATCAAACGTGAGCGATGTAAGCATTTGATTTTTGAGTCTGAAACTATCAAATTGTATCAAATATTAATAGGAGGTACGGGCATGTCACGTATAGGAAGAATGCCAATCGCGATTCCTGCAGGTGTTACTGTAGAGATTGCAGAAAATAACAAAGTGACTGTAAAAGGTCCTAAAGGAACACTGGAAAGAGTGCTTCCGGCTGAAATGGAAATCAAGGTTGAAGGAACAGAGATACTTGTATCCAGACCCAATGATTTAAAGAAAATGAAATCTTTACATGGGCTTACAAGAACATTAATCAACAATATGGTGGTTGGTGTGACAAACGGCTATGAAAAGAAACTGGAAGTAAATGGTGTCGGTTACAGAGCTGCCAAATCTGGCAACAAGTTAACCTTATCTTTAGGATATTCTCACCCTGTTGAGATGATCGACCCTGAAGGTATTGAAACTGTACTGGAAGGTCAGAACATCATCATTGTTAAGGGTATTGATAAAGAAAAAGTTGGCCAATTCGCAGCTGAGATCAGAGACAAGAGAAGACCTGAACCTTATAAGGGCAAGGGTATCAAGTATGCTGATGAAACAATCAGACGTAAAGTTGGTAAGACTGGTAAGAAATAGATAAGGAGAGTGTAAAGATGGTTAGTAAAGAGTCAAGACAAAAAGTTCGTGTTAAAAAGCACATGAAAATACGTAACCGCTTTAGCGGTACAGCTGAAAGACCTCGTCTTGCAGTATTCAGAAGTAATAATCATATGTATGCTCAAATTATTGACGATACAGTTGGAAATACTTTGGCTGCAGCTTCTACCGTTGAGAAAGAAGTAAAAGAGCAGCTGGAAAAGACCAATAACGTTGATGCAGCAGCATATTTAGGAACGGTTATTGCCAAAAGGGCACTTGAAAAAGGTATTGATACCGTAGTCTTTGACAGAGGCGGCTTTATATACCAGGGTAAAATTGCAGCATTAGCTGACGCAGCAAGAGAAGCTGGTCTTAAATTCTAGGAAGGGAGAAACTTAACATGAGACATACAATTATCGATGTCAGCGGCATGGAATTAACAGAAAAAGTAGTTTCCATCAAGCGTGTAACCAAGGTTGTTAAGGGAGGCCGTAACATGCGTTTTACAGCCCTGGTAGTAGTTGGAGACATGAATGGTCATGTGGGCGCTGGTCTTGGTAAGGCGACAGAAATTCCTGAGGCAATCCGCAAAGGAAAAGAGGATGCGATTAAGAACATGGTTTCTGTAGCGATTGACGATAATAAAAGTATCACACATGATTTTACAGGAAAATTCGGTTCTGCTTCCGTTCTTTTAAAGAAGGCTCCCGAAGGTACAGGTATTATTGCAGGAGGTCCTGCGCGTATTGTCTGCGAACTTGCCGGCATCAAAAATATCCGTACAAAGTCATTGGGATCCAACAACAAGCAGAATGTTGTACTTGCAACGATTGCAGGTTTAAATGCGCTTAAGACACCTGAAGAAGTAGCCAGAAAGCGTGGAAAATCTGTAGAAGAGATTATGGCATAGGAGGGGACGAAGATGGCAGATCAGAAAATGTTAAAGATTACTTTAGTTAAGTCTCCTATCGGAGCAGTTCCCAAGCACAAAGCTACCGTTAATTCTATGGGACTTAGAAAGCTGAATAAGTCAATCATACTGCCTGACAATGCAGCTACCAGAGGTCAGATTCAGCAGATTAGGCATTTAGTTAAAGTAGAAGAAGTTTAATGAAGATAAGGAGGTGTCAACAATGAGTATTGAATTATCAAATTTAAGACCTGCAGAAGGTTCTAAGCATAGTGATAATTTTAGAAGAGGTCGTGGACACGGTTCAGGAAACGGCAAGACAGCCGGTAAAGGTCATAAAGGTCAGAAGGCTCGTTCAGGAGCGCCAAGACCGGGCTTTGAAGGTGGTCAGATGCCTTTATACAGAAGAATTCCCAAGAGAGGGTTTACCTGCCCAAGCTCAAAGGAGATCGTTGGTATTAACTTGGCTGTTTTAAATGACAGATTTGAAGACGGTGCTGTGGTAGATGTTGAAGCATTAATGAATAGTGGTATCGTTAAAAATCCTAAAGATGGCGTCAAGATCCTCGGAAATGGAGAAATTACCAAGAAGCTTACAGTAAAGGCAAATGCTTTCAGTGCATCCGCAAAAGAAAAAATTGAAGCTGCTGGTGGAACTGTAGAGGTGATGTAATATGTTTACAACCCTAAAGAACGCATTTAAAATCAAAGAAATAAGAAATAAGCTATTGTTTACATTAGGCATGCTGGTTGTGATTCGTCTAGGATCACAGCTGCCTGTGCCGGGTGTAAGGACGCAGGAGTTCTTAAACTGGTTCAATCAGAAAGTGGGCGATGATTTTAGCTTTTTCAACGCATTTACAGGCGGGTCCTTTGAAAGAATGTCCATTCTTGCCCTTAACATTACGCCATATATTACATCCTCCATTATCATGCAGCTCTTGACGATTGCGATTCCGAAGCTGGAAGAGATGCAGAAGGAAGGCGAGGACGGAAGAAAAAAGATTGCATCCATCACCCGTTATGTGACGGTGGGACTTGCCTTGATAGAGGCATCCGCAATGGCGGCGGCGTTCTGGAGCGGAAATATGCTCAAAGACAGGAATGCTTTAAGTGTGATTACAGTTATTACAGCGCTTACGGCAGGCAGCGCTTTCCTTATGTGGATAGGTGAGCGGATTACGGAAAAAGGCGTGGGAAATGGTATTTCCATCGTGCTGATCATCAATATTATTTCAAGAATCCCTCAGGATATCGATCAGCTTTTTGAACAGTTCGTGTTTGGAAAGGCAATCGCTGTGGGAGCCGTAGCGGCAATCATTATTCTTGCGATTATTTTGGCAATGGTTATTATGGTCATTATTTTGAATGACGGCGTCCGTAAGATTCCTGTGCAGTATGCTAAAAAAGTACAGGGAAGAAAAATGGTAGGGGGACAAACCTCTTCCATTCCGTTAAAGATTAACACTGCAGGCGTCATTCCCATTATCTTCGCATCATCCTTGATGCAGCTGCCGATTATTGTCAGTAGTTTCTTTAACTACAATGGCGGTGGTGTATGGGGACAGATTCTTAAAGGATTAAACTCGGGCAACTGGTGCAAGCCGTCAGAGCCTGTTTATTCTATTGGTTTACTTGTGTATATTATTCTGGTTATTTTCTTTGCATACTTTTATACCTCTATTACGTTCAATCCGATAGAGATTGCAGAGAATATGAAAAAGCAGGGTGGATTTATTCCTGGTATCAGACCTGGTAAGCCGACCAGTGAATATTTGACAAAGATCCTGAATTATATTATCTTCATAGGTGCGGCAGGTCTTACGATTGTATGTGTAGTGCCATTTATGTTTAATGGTATTTTCGGCGCACAGGTTACTTTTGGAGGAACCAGCCTGATTATTATTGTCAGCGTAGTGCTCGAGACAATCAAGCAGATCGAATCACAGATGTTGGTACGTAATTATAAAGGATTCTTAAATGACTAATGGGTCGTTTGGCACTAAATATATTAGAGGTTAAAGAAAAGCCCGGCGTGCGGAATGCAGCTTTTCTTTTGCCTCTATATTAGCATGAGAGGGAAATCAGGATGAAAATAATTATGTTAGGTGCACCTGGTGCCGGTAAGGGCACGCAGGCAAAAATGATTGCAGATAAATATCATGTTCCTCATATTTCCACAGGTGATATTTTCAGAGCAAATATCAAAAATGGTACGGAGCTTGGTATGGAAGCGAAAAAGTACATGGATCAGGGACTTTTGGTACCGGATGAACTGACGGTGAAAATTTTGCTTGACAGAGTTGCAAAGGATGACTGCCAGAACGGGTATGTTCTGGATGGATTTCCAAGGACGATTCCCCAGGCGGAAGTTTTAGACAAAGCATTGTCAGAGATTAATGATAAGATTGATTTTGCCATTAACGTGGATGTGCCGGATGAAAATATCATCAGAAGGATGGGCGGCAGGCGTGCCTGCCTAAGCTGCGGCGCTACGTACCATGTAGAACATGTTCCGCCCCAAAAAGAGGGAATTTGTGATGCCTGCGGTAAGGAACTTGTGCTTCGGGATGATGACAAGCCAGAAACCGTTGGAAACCGTCTTGACGTTTACCACAAGCAGACACAGCCATTGATTGATTTCTATAGCGCAAAGGGAATTTTAAAGACGGTAGACGGCACAGTGGATATGAAAGATGTATTTGCAGCTATTGTGTCTATCTTAGGTTGAAAGGCAAGGATTTCAAATGGCTGTAACGATTAAATCAGAAAGAGAAATTGAGCTGATGCGTGAATCCTGCAAAATTCTTGCAGAAGTTCACTTAAAGCTGGGAGAAGCAATTAAACCAGGAATATCCACTTGGGAAATTGATCATTTGGGAGAAAACCTGATTCGCAGCTATGGATGTGTGCCAAATTTTCTGAATTATAATGGTTATCCGGCATCTATATGTGTCTCTGTAAATGATGAAGTGGTTCATGGGATTCCTTCCAAAGAAAGGATTTTGATGGAAGGCGATATCGTCAGTCTGGATGCGGGGCTTATCTATAAGGGATATCACTCGGATGCGGCGCGCACTTACCCTGTAGGCAAGGTGAGCGCTCAGGCAGCCAAACTGATCGAAGTTACCAGACAGAGCTTTTTTGAGGGCATAAGGTATGCCAGAGCAGGATGTCATTTACATGATATATCCAATGCCATTGACGCATATTGCAGTCAGTACGGTTATGGTATCGTGAGAGACTTGGTGGGACATGGAATTGGCACCAGCCTTCATGAGGAACCCCAGATTCCCAACTTCCGCCAGTGGAGGAAAGGAATCAAGCTCCGCCCGGGTATGACGCTGGCAATAGAACCTATGATCAACATGGGCAGCTGCTATGTGGAATGGCTGGATGATGACTGGACGGTGGTGACAGAGGATGGTTCTCTTTCCGCACACTATGAAAATACGGTGCTCATTACTGAAGGGGAACCGGAGATTCTGACGCTCCTTCCAGAGGGCATTTAGCCTTTTGCAAAACGGAGGGACGTATGACAGGAATGTTTGCCATTTCCAAGGCAGGACACGATAAAGGGCAGATGTATGTAATCATTCGGGAAGAGGGGGAGTTTGCTTATCTTGTAGACGGAAGGATAAGGACGACAGATCACCCTAAAAAGAAAAAGAAGAAGCATCTGCAGATGGTAAAGACAGACCTTGATGAGAACCTGCTGGAGAAAATAAGAAACCGGAATATCATATATAATGAAGAAATCAAGTATGCTATTAAAGTAAGAATGAAAAAAGGGTATCAAAAACAGGAGGATACCCCATGTTAAGGAGGTAACGCATGTCAAAAGCTGATGTAATTGAAATTGAAGGAACTGTAGTGGAGAAGCTCCCAAATACCATGTTCCAGGTGGAACTTGAAAATGGACACAGGGTGTTAGCGCATATTAGCGGAAAATTAAGACAGAATTTTATCCGTATCCTTCCTGGCGATAAGGTCACTTTGGAATTATCACCATATGACTTAAGCAAGGGCAGGATTATTTGGAGGGATAAGTAATCACGGAAAGTATATCATGTGCGAGAAAGTGCTTGCATTTGTATATATATCATGCTATAATGTAAAACGGTCTTTTTTGAAAGGAGGGTTTAACATGAAGGTTAGATCATCAGTAAAACCGATTTGCGAAAAGTGCAAAATCATCAAGAGAAAAGGACGCATCAGAGTAATCTGTGAGAATCCGAAGCACAAACAGAGACAAGGATAATCCACTGCTAAAGCAGAAGGGTTCTTGTCCAATTATTATGAAGCGGCTGCAGTGCAGTAGGAAATGAGAGCTGCACTGATTTATATAATTGTACAAAAGAGCCTTAGTGATTACTTCTTGATTCGTGGTGGATTTGCATGCAGAAAATCTGAATGTGATGCACTGGATGTGATACATTCGCGTAAGATCGGTGGAATCCGGTTGGGTTAAAATTACCCCAATCAATTAGTATCAGCGCATAGGATATGCGCAAAAGAAAATGGAGGAAATGTAAATGGCTCGTATTGCAGGTGTTGACTTACCCAGAGAAAAACGTGTAGAAATTGGTTTGACCTATGTTTATGGAATCGGGAGAGCAAGTTCTAATAAGATTTTAGCGCAGGCAAAGGTTAATCCTGATACTCGTGTCAGAGAGCTGACGGATGATGAAGTCAAGAGAATCAGCGAAGTGATTGACGCTGGTTACATGGTTGAGGGTGACTTGAGAAGAGAAGTTGCCATGAACATTAAGAGACTTCAGGAAATCGGATGCTACAGAGGTATCCGTCATAGGAAAGGTCTTCCAGTACGTGGACAGAAGACAAAGACAAACGCAAGGACAAGAAAAGGACCTAAGAGAACCGTTGCAAACAAGAAAAAATAATTTTTGTGCTAGAAGGTTCCTTGGCGGATGTCAAAAACAGGCAGTTTTGAAACAATTCACAATGATTTTGAAGAAAGTAGGTTAGTTTAAATGGCAGCAAAAAAAGTTACGAAAAAAGTGACAAAAAAACGTGTCAAGAAAAACGTTGAACATGGACAGGCACATATTCAGTCTTCATTTAACAATACGATTGTTACATTGACAGACAATGAAGGAAATGCTTTAAGCTGGGCAAGTGCCGGCGGTCTTGGATTCAGAGGTTCAAGGAAATCTACTCCATATGCAGCGCAGATGGCAGCTGAGACAGCTACCAAGGCTGCTCTGATACATGGTCTTAAGACGGTAGACGTTATGGTGAAGGGACCCGGTTCAGGACGTGAAGCAGCAATCCGTGCACTTTCTGCATGCGGACTGGAAGTGACAAGTATCAGAGACGTGACACCCGTTCCTCACAATGGATGCCGTCCGCCTAAGCGCCGCCGTGTATAGTCGCACAACCATAATCAATATAGTAGTTGGAAGAAGGCGCTTTACGCGCTGTAAACAATAATAGGAGGAAAATAAAATGGCAGTAAACAGAGTTCCGGTATTAAAGAGATGCAGATCACTTGGTCTTGATCCCGTATTTTTGGGATATGACAAGAAGTCAAACAGAACAAATGCAAGAGCAGGCAAGAAGGTAAGTGAATATGGACTTCAGCTCCGCGAGAAGCAGAAAGCAAAATTTATTTATGGCGTGCTTGAAAAACCTTTCAGAAACTACTATGAAAAAGCTGACAGAATGAAAGGTATGACTGGTGAAAACCTCATGGTCATGCTTGAGAGAAGACTTGACAGCGTAGTGTTCAGAATGGGATTTGCCAGAACCAGAAGAGAAGCCAGACAGGTAGTTGGTCATAAGCATGTGTTGGTAAACGGCAAGCAGGTTAACATTCCTTCTTATTTAATTAAGGCAGGAGATGTAATCGAAATCAGAGAGAAATCCAAATCCTTACAGAGATACAAAGACATCCTTGAAGTAACAGCAGGAAGACTGGTTCCTGAATGGATGGACGTGGACCAGGAAGCATTGAAGGGGACTGTCAAGAACCTTCCTACAAGAGAAATGATTGACGTTCCTGTAAATGAGATGCTTATCGTCGAATTATATTCTAAATAAACCATATAAAAGATGCTTTAGGCAGCGTTATGCGCTGTCTAAGTGTATCTATATTGTTCGTAAAGGAGGGTATTTGCAATGTTTGATTTCGAAAGACCAAATATTGAGGTAGCAGAAATCTCTGAGGATGAAAAGTATGGCAGATTTGTCGTAGAACCTCTGGAAAGAGGTTACGGTATCACACTTGGAAATTCACTTAGAAGAATTATGCTCTCTTCACTTCCTGGCGCTGCTGTAAGCCAGGTCAAGATTGAAGGCGTGCTTCATGAGTTCAGTTCCATTGAGGGTGTCAAGGAGGATGTGACTGAAATTATCATGAACATCAAGAGCCTTGCAATCAGAAATAACAGCGATACAAACGAACCGAAAACCGCATACATCGAATACGAAGGAGAGGGAGTCGTTAAGGCTTCAGACATTCAGTGTGATCAGGATATTGAAATATTGAATCCTGAACTTACAATCGCAACCTTAAGCGGTAAGAGTACCAAGCTGTACATGGAACTTACGATTACCAGAGGAAGAGGCTATGTGAGTGCGGATAAGAATAAGAGCGATGATCTTCCCATTGGTGTGATAGCAATCGATTCCATCTATACACCTGTTGAGAGAGTGAATGTAACCGTTGAAAATACACGTGTTGGACAGATTACAGATTTTGATAAACTGACACTTGATGTTTATACAAACGGTACATTGGTACCTGACGAGGCAGTCAGCTTAGCTGCAAAAGTACTCAGCGAACATTTAGGACTTTTTATTGATTTATCCGAAAATGCCAAAACCGCAGAGGTTATGGTAGAGAAGGAAGAAGATGAAAAGGAAAAAGTATTGGAAATGAGCATTGACGAGCTGGAATTGTCTGTTCGTTCCTACAATTGTTTAAAGAGAGCCGGTATCAATACGGTGGAAGAATTGACAAACAAGACCTCAGAAGATATGATGAAGGTCCGCAACTTAGGACGCAAGTCATTGGAAGAGGTTCTTGCAAAGTTGAAGGAATTAGGATTACAGCTTAATCCAAGCGATGAAGTATAATCCTGTTCATAGATAGGTTGTGTGATGCGCAAAGCGGTAAATCCGAAGAGTTCGCTGTGCGTTCTCATAAATGGAAGAAAAATGCATTTGGTAAGTAAGTCCAAAGAGCGTTGCCGGATGTACCATGAAGGGTGAAGACCCACTGAGAAAGGAGCCGAAAAATGGCAAAATACAGAAAACTGGGCAAAAGATCAGACCAGAGAAAAGCATTACTTAGAAATCAGGTAACAGCGCTCATCTATAATGGCAAAATCGTTACCACACAGGCAAGAGCAAAGGAAGTACAGAAGATTGTTGACGGTCTTATCGCACTTGCTGCTAAGGAAAAAGACAATTACGAGACAGTTACCGTTTCCGCGAAGGTTCCTGTAAAGGACAAAGACGGAAAGAGAGTAAAAGAAGTGGTTGACGGAAAGAAAGTTACCAAGTTCGAGACAGTGGACAAGGAAATCAAGAAAGACCTTCCTTCCAGACTGCACGCAAGACATCAGATGCTCAAGGTTTTATACCCTGTGACTGAAGTTCCTACAACCAATGCAGGAAAGAAGAGAGGCACGAAGGAAGCAGACTTAGTTGCTAAGCTGTTCGACGAGTATGGTCCTAAATACGCAAGCCGCAACGGTGGTTACACAAGAATCATCAAGATTGGTCAGCGTAAGGGCGACGGCGCTATGGAAGTGGTGCTTGAGTTAGTATAAGAGATAAAGATTTAATCCCCGCATGGAAATGCGGGGATTTCTGAACCATTTTTAATAGAATACAGCATATCTTGTGGCAAGATTGAACCGTTGGTATAAGGTGGGCGTGAAAATTAGTGCTCATTTTTTGTGAAGTTTGTGGTATCCTAAATATACAGATGAAGGAATCTGTGATAATTATGATAGTTCAGTGGGACACTATTTTTCTATTGATAGTCCAACGGGGACAAATTTGATTTGAAAGAAGCACTTATATATTTGTAAGTGCTTCTTTCAGTGTATGCTTACAAATATATTTTGTGAATAAAGCTATGTGGTTTGCAAATTAGAGAATGAATAGTATAATAAACATAGTTGAAAGAAAAGAAAATTCCAGTACAAGGAAGACTGAAAGATTTACATAAACGGAGAGGAAATACATATATGGATGGAGTATATCAGGCGGTTAAAAGCTTTTTAAAGTCTTTTGTCAATTTGTTTGTGGCAGTCATTGAGCTGTTTACGGCGTTAATCAATGGGATAGCTTCCCTTATTGGGAAATTGCGTCCCCGCATATCGGACAGATATGCAGAGTTGAAAAGCGGCGGCAGCAAAAATAATGAAGCGGCAGGATGGAAAATCAAGTGGCGGGAAGAAAGCGCCTTGGATTTCAACAATGGGGAGGAAATGCTCGTAGAGAAGATTCGTATCCAGTTGAATGAAAAGATTACCTGCAGAGACCAATATCTTTTCTTTTACGCTAGAGTGAAGGAACAAAATGCCGTGATTTATGGAATTGTACTGTCGGTGCTTGCGTTGGTGCTGGCAGGGGGCATTGTAGTCAGCGGTGCTGGGAGCAATGATGTACGTATATTTGTACTTATTATCATGTTACTGGCTTGTGCGGCAGCATGTATTGTGATGATTCGTTATCAAAAGCAGGATGTATACCGCAGAATAAGCAGATTGATTCTGGAAAAGGAATTTTGCGACAGGTTCTGTGACGGGGCAGAAGCACCCAAAGCAGAAGAAGACAACGGATGCCAGTCTTCGCCAGATGCCCTTATGGTAAAAGAAACAAGTGCTGAAGAATCAGCACTTGAAGAAAAAAGTATTTAATTTACCACCTTCTGGAAATGCTGGTAGTCCTTGCTGGAATTCCAGTTTCCGCCCCAAGTAAATCCGTGCGCCTTAAATAACTGATAGCAAAGATCGGATTCATCAATTTTATAAGGAAAATCTTTTGAGCGGTCGGCATAGATCTCACTGCCTTCTGGTGAGATATAGGTTTCACCGTTCCCATCTTTGTTAAAGACCACATAAGGGTTATAAAACGGATTGATGTCAATGGCACAGCCAAGGGCATGCTTGGAAAGAGAGTCTGTGCCGTCCACCACCCGGTAATTAAAGCAGGAAGTGTTATTATCAAGCATGGAAGCCGTATCATCGCCGCCGTATTCATCAACCAGCCTTATCTTCTCAATCTGATATTCGTTCAGATACAGTTCATAAAAAATTTCTACCAGATCCTGTGCGATTCCTTTATGGCAGATCAACTCCCCCGCCTGTACATTCCCATCGAAATCATAATAAAGGACATTTAAATAACGCAAATCATCATAAGAGATGGCAAGAACAGCATCATCTGGTACGACATTGACTGCCTGGAGCGACAGTGCAGGTGCTATCGATTCTGTGACCGGATAAGAAAGTCCCGTGATCCGTGCCGTCACAGCCGCCGTCAGAGGCTGATAAAAAAATCCATCCTCATAGTGAACACTGTCCTTCGATTCCTCCGCTAAAGGCGAAAAAGTGGGAGCAGGCGAGGCGGAAGGTGTCGGCGATGGGGATGCCTCAGGTGGAGCGGTTGATAAAGCCGTTGGAGAAGCAGAAGGCGCAGCGGACACCTCCGGTGCGGCATAGGCAGTTTCTGGATTATGCGCAGCATACTCAGAAAGCGTTTCCCCGCTGGTAAGCACTCTGCTCAGCACCGAACAGACAAAAACGATAAAAATAAGAAATAAAGCCGGTTTCAGCCATTTATTCATAATGAAAATCCACCTCCATTATTTATCATACGATAAAAGACAATCTATTGCAAATGAAAAGAATATCCTGTACAATATAGGACGAATCAAATATTGCATTAGGCATCCGCAGAAACAAAAAGGAAAATGACATGGGAATCATAGAAACCAAGGATTTGGTATTTGAATATATAAGAAGAGATGAAGAAGGCAATGTGGAGGGAATCACCCGCGCGGTGGATGGGGTGAATCTGGATGTGAACCAGGGAGACTTTATTGCAATTCTGGGGCACAACGGTTCCGGGAAATCTACTCTTGCCAAGCATATCAATGCAATCCTTTACCCTACGGAAGGAACGGTGTGGGTAGACGGAAAGGACACCTCTGATGACGCCAATCTGTGGGAAGTGCGTCAGAAGGCAGGGATGGTCTTCCAGAACCCGGATAACCAGATCATCGGTCAGGTAGTGGAGGAAGATGTGGGATTCGGACCGGAAAACTTAGGCGTGCCTACGGAAGAAATCTGGGAGAGAGTGAAGGAAAGTCTTAAGGCAGTGGGCATGTATGAGTTCCGCAAGCATTCTCCCAACAAACTCTCCGGCGGACAGAAGCAGAGGGTCTCCATTGCAGGCGTGATCGCCATGCATCCCAAATGCATCGTGCTGGATGAGCCTACGGCAATGCTTGATCCCAACGGGAGGAAAGAGGTCATCCGCGCGGCAAGGGCGTTAAACGATGTGGAAGAAATCACAGTGATTCTGATTACCCACTATATGGAAGAAATCATTCATGCTAATAAGGTATTTGTTATGGATAAAGGAAAGGTTGCCATGGAGGGGACGCCAAGGGAAATCTTCAGCCAGGTGGACAAATTAAAATCCCTGCGGCTGGATGTGCCCCAGGTCACGCTCCTCGCACATGAATTGCGAAAGAGCGGCGTTGCCATACCGGAAGGGATTCTGACCTGCGAGGAACTGGTGGCAGCGCTGGGGCTTGGCAAAAGATATCCATAGGGCAGGAAATCGTAAGGTAAGAGGAAGGATACGTCTGATAAATAACAGGCGGAAATGAGGATAAGATGTCAATCATTTTGGATCATGTAAATTATATATATGAAGCGGGGACAGCCATGGAGTACGCGGCGCTTAAGGATGTCTGCCTTACCATACCTGACGGGCAGTTCATTGGTCTGATTGGTCATACCGGCTCCGGCAAGTCCACCTTGGTACAGCACCTGAATGGGCTTTTAGCACCTACCAGCGGAAATGTGTACTACAATGGAGCAGATATTCATGACAGTAATTATAATAGGAAGGAACTGCGCAGCAAGGTGGGGCTGGTCTTTCAATATCCTGAGCACCAGCTGTTTGAGATCGATGTATTTTCTGATGTCTGTTACGGTCCCAAAAACTTAGGGCTGGATAAAAAGGAAACCGAGCTTCGGGCTTATGCGGCATTGAAGCAGGTGGGGCTTGAGGATGACTTCTTTTATCAATCGCCTTTTGACCTTTCAGGCGGGCAAAAGAGGCGAGTGGCGATTGCCGGTGTGCTTGCTATGAAGCCGGAGGTCCTGATCTTAGATGAGCCCACGGCAGGTCTTGACCCAAAGGGGAGAGATGAGATTTTAGATCAGATTGCGAAACTGCGGGAAGAGACCGGTATGACGGTAATTCTGGTTTCCCACAGCATGGAAGATGTGGCGAAGTATGTGGACAGGATCATTGTGATGAACAAGGGACAGGTCATGTTCGACGATGTGCCGAAAGAGGTGTTTGGCCATTACAAAGAGTTGGAAGGGGTGGGGCTGGCAGCACCCCAGGTAACTTACATCATGCAGGCACTGAAAGAAAACGGACTTCCTGTGGATACGGACATTACAACCATTGAGGAGGCAAAAACGGCGATTTTGCAGGCGCTGAACCGATAGTCAGGCAGCGAGGAAACAGAAAAGAAGCGAGGAATCATGTTAAGAGATATTACATTGGGACAATACTATCAGACAGATTCGGTGATACACAGGTTAGACCCAAGGGTCAAGCTGGTGACCACCATCTGCTATATTATCTCCCTTTTTATTGTAGATAATTATATAGGCTATATCATAGCGGGACTTTTTTTGGCGCTGATCATCAAATTGTCAAAGGTTCCGGTTAAATTCATGGTCAGGGGAATGAAATCCATCGTGTTTCTGCTGATCATAGCGGTGGGATTTAACTTGTTTCTAACGCCCGGAGAGACGGCGGTGGCGTTCTGGAAGCTTACGATTACCTGGGAGGGGATTCGTCTGGCGGCGTTTATGGCAATCCGCTTGGTCTTTCTGATTATGGGGTCGTCGGTGATGACGTTGACGACTACGCCCAACAATTTGACAGACGGCATGGAAAGCCTGCTTGGTCCCTTGAAAAAAATCAAGGTGCCGGTGCATGAAATTTCCATGATGATGTCTATTGCACTTCGGTTTATCCCGATTTTGCTGGAGGAAACGGACAAGATCATGAAGGCGCAGATTGCCAGGGGTGCGGACTTTGAAAGCGGAAATCTGATTAAGAAGGCAAAGAGCCTTGTCCCCTTGCTTGTTCCCCTGTTCATATCGGCATTCAGGCGCGCCAATGATCTGGCGATGGCGATGGAAGCAAGATGCTACAGGGGCGGGGAGCACCGCACCAAGATGAAGCCTCTTATTTACAAAAAGCGGGATGCACTTGCATATGGCGCAGTGGTATGTTATCTGGCGCTCTGTGTGGTGTTTGGAAAAATATTATTATGAAAAGAGTAAAGCTGGTGGTCGCCTATGACGGAACAGCCTATCACGGATGGCAGGTTCAGCCCGGAGCGCCCACTATCGAAGGGGAATTGAATCGTGTGCTGAGGGTGCTTCTTGACGAGGAAATCAAGGTCATTGGGGCCAGCAGGACGGATGCCGGGGTCCATGCACTTTGCAATGTGGCGGTGTTTGACACGGACACCCGGATCCCGGCGGAAAAGATTGCCTATGCGCTGAATCAGAGGCTGCCGGAGGATATTCGGATTCAGGCGTCAGAGGAAACCGCGCCGGATTTTCATCCTAGGCACTGTGACAGCCGGAAGACGTATGAATACAGGATACTGAATGCGCAGTTTCCTTTACCCACTAAAAGATTGTACGCACATTTCACTTATGTGCCCCTTGATGTGGACAGGATGAAGCAGGCGGCACTTTACTTAATAGGTGAACATGATTTTAAGAGCTTTAGTTCGCCGGCGGCAGCGGTGGAGTCCACGGTCAGGACCATTTATCAGCTGGCGGTGACGAAGGAAGAGGATGAGATTATCATACGGGTGTGCGGCAATGGCTTTCTATATAATATGGTAAGAATCATAGCGGGAACATTGATAGAAGCAGGACGTGGAAGCATGGAGCCGGAACGTATAAAAGAAATCCTGGCGGCAAAGGATCGTGCCGCGGCGGGTCCCACTGCTCCAGCATGTGGGCTTACGCTGATAAAATATGAGTTTTTATAATTTTATATTGACACGCACGGGAGCGTATAATATAATTATTCAATGTGGCAATGTTTGTTAATGCTTGACCTGACAAGCGTCCGTCTGACAGCATAAGCAGCCGGAACTTCGTCATATCCCTAGGTAAAGCATTATAAATAGAATACCTGAAATGGTTTGAAATCACCCTGGCGGTCCGGACATCCGTCTGGTGCATGGAGAAACATTAGGAGAAACTTAATTTCTTAGCTCCGGTTTGCGGGCTAAAGCAAGAATGGAGGATTATCATGAAAACATTTATGGCTAGTCCTGCTACAATCGAAAGAAAATGGTATGTAGTAGACGCTGCAAATATGACATTGGGTCGTTTAGCTTCAGAAGTGGCTAAAGTTTTAAGAGGTAAGAACAAACCGATCTTTACACCGCATATGGATACAGGCGATTTTGTAATCGTTGTAAATGCTGATAAGGTTAAAGTGACAGGAAGAAAGTTAGACCAGAAGATTTACTACCATCACTCAGATTACGTTGGCGGAATGAAGGAAGCTACACTGCGTGAGATGATGGCAAAGAAGCCTGAGAAGGTGGTTGAGCTTGCTGTTAAGGGAATGCTTCCCAAGGGACCTTTAGGAAGACAGATGTATACGAAGCTTCATGTGTACGCAGGACCTGACCATAAGCATGCGGCTCAGAAGCCCGAAGTATTAACATTTTAAGAGGGACTGAAAGGAGAAGAGTAAAATGGCTAAATCAGCAAGATTCTACGGAACAGGTAGAAGGAAAAAATCAATTGCCAGAGTATATTTAATGCCAGGTAAAGGCGATATCGTAATCAATAAAAGACCTATAGATGAATATTTTGGATTAGAGACCTTGAAAGTTATCGTTCGTCAGCCCCTGGCTGCAACAGAAACCGTTGACAAGTACGACGTTCTGGTTAACGTTCGCGGCGGCGGATACACAGGTCAGGCAGGCGCAATCAGACATGGTATTGCAAGAGCGCTGCTCCAGGTAGATGCAGACTACAGACCAATCCTCAAGAAAGCAGGATTCCTTACAAGAGATCCTCGTATGAAAGAAAGAAAGAAATACGGACTCAAAGCAGCCCGCCGTGCACCACAGTTTTCAAAGAGATAAGCAGTTATCTGCGAACAGAGATATATGGAAACGCTTTGGAATGCTTGCATTCCAGAGCGTTTTTATATATCTCTGTTCATAGGAACGCAAGAATGACCGAGATGAAGCGAAGCGGAATCGAGGTTATGCTTGCGTTCGCAGATAACGTCCGGAAGCCGCGATAATGTCTGTTAGCCAGCAAACAGAGATAGGCAGCAAAACATCAAATATAGACTTGGTTGTTTTTTAGGTTTTGTTGATTTTTGTGATATAATTGCATATAATAAAAACAGATAGGAAACTATCTTTGGAGAGTTCCTGCCAGATAGTGGAAGATTTTAAACTCGTAGGGAGCAGTAATGCTCCCTCATTTTTTTTAAGAGGGATAGAATGGAAGAATTCAAACTGTATAGTGTGTCAGACGAATACATAGAGTATTTGCGGAAAGTGTTTCCAAATGTATATTCAAATAAGGAAACAGCGAGAACTCATACCTGAAAGTATGTTGGTATAGTGTTATGTTTGGAAAATTATCATTACTATATACCGATGTCTTCGCCAAAAGAAACAGATTATCAGATTGCTGGCGAGAAAAAGGTAATTAAAAAGAGTATTGTTCCGATTATACGGATCGTGGTAAAAAATTCAAAGGGACAAAAGGAGTTAAAGGGAACTCTGCGAATTAGTCATATGATACAGGTTCCGCCTTCAGAACTACAGCTTTATGATATCGAAAATGAGCCGGACAGTACATATAAAGATTTGGTACAGAATGAAATGATATTTATTCGTAAAAACCAGGATAAAATTCTTGCTAATGCAAAATTGTTATATAAGCAAAAAACAGAAAATGACTTCTCGGCAGGATATGTAAAAGCTGCATTAGAGTATAAAGCTTTAGAGAAACTATGCGGAGATTTTATGAGTGAAAAGAAATAAGAAAAACAATGTGGAATTGTTAGGGAATGTATAGATAAGTGACAGGTAACTAACAAATGCTTTGAAAATGCCGAAAAATAAGGATCTGAAACTATCAAAGAGATAAGCAGTTCGCAGATAACGTACGGAAGCAGTGGAGATATATATGCAAAACCCACAGAGATATTTTGTTTGTGGGTTTTTTGATGATATGATATACTCATACTGAACTAACCCATTGGTGTAACGGAGGTGTGAGTATGTTTCCAAAAGTGGTGCAGGTTGTGCCAATGCGGGATTATTCCGTATATGTATATTTTGAAGATGGAAAGATTGTACTCTATGATATGCCGCAGATGATTGAGAAAGAGGCTATTGCATAATTCATGGAGCTTTTTGTACAAAATGCCAGTAGATATTTATCAGAAAATGAGTATAATATAAGTAAGAAGTTCGGTTGAACCTCTTATTATTCTGTCGGGACTGCATATCGGCATTTATAGAAAAGGTGCAGATACAAATGTTTTTGTAATTTCATCGGTAAGAATAAAGAGTGAAGGTCTCCATTAACCTTTGGTAGCCAATCCATAAAGAGATGAACATTAAAGAGGGTCTCCATTAACCTTCGGTAATTAATCCGTAAAGAGATGAACATTAACGAGTGGGAAGTTGGTATAACTTCCCACATTTTTTGAAAAAGAGGTAAAATAGTGTTTAAGTTTGATGGGAATATAAAGTTTATTAACATAGATTCAAACTATATCAAGAAGCTAAATCTTGTATGCCCAGAGGTATATTATAAATCAGTAGGCTATGATAATTAACCATACATAGGAATTTTGATAAACAAAGAAAATCGGTCTTATGTAATTCCATTATCTTCTGCAAAAGAAAAGCATAAAAATTGGAAAAATATTAATCAGGAATGTTATCTGGTGTATGAATATGCTTTGAAGTCAAAAATGGGAGATGCAGATATTTGGGTACAATATGATGAGGGAAATTTGGTAAAGCATATCATGGCGGTGATAGATATTAAGAAAATGATTCCCGTTAAATTAGGAGTGTATAAAGAAGTAAATTTGAATAAAGAAAATGCTGATACACCGGAAGTGGCAAAATATAAGGATTTAATGAATAAAGAATACTCTTTTTGTCTGAAAATTGCAGGAGATTTAATAAAGAAAGCTAATAGGTTGTATAGCAGCCAGGTGACCACGGGAAAAGTCAAAAAATTTTGTTGTGATTTTAAATTGCTGGAGCAGGTGTGCGGTACATACGTGATTTAATATGAAGATTAAAACAAGAACATTTAGCCAAGCGATTGTATGGGGTTGAATTAAGTGCTGTGGGTAAGTGACAAGTAACTAACAAAGTGCTTGAGAAATGCCGGAAATTTCATTGTTTTATGGAATACGAGTAACCATGTAAGGCAGTTAAAATTGATTTTACCATGGTGCGTTCTGCATTAGGATGAATTGATGCAGAATTGGGAATTATCAAAGGATGGAAAGATTGTACTCTATGATATGTCGCAGATGATTGAGAAAGAGGCTATCTAATTATAAATTTTAGGCAAGGAGAAACGCAAGATGAAGGATAATGAACTGCTTTCCGCACCCATCAGCAAAATCCATATGATACCTATGGATGTAATTAATGGGTTTGAGGTCCGCCCCGGAATGTATGAAGTTAACGGCGCCACGGCAATTCCGTGCGGAGTTAATTTTACAGTATATTCTTATGGCGCAACTTCCTGTGAACTGCTTTTGTTCAGAAGGGAAGAGGCGGAGCCATACGCGGTACTCAAATTTCCGGAAAATTATAAAATCGGAAAGGTATATTCTATGATTGTTTTCGGGCTTAACGTTTATGATTTTGAATATGCCTACCGGATGGATGGACCTTACGATCCGAAGATGGGGCTTTTGTTCAATAAGGAGCATATTCTTTTGGATATTTATGCCAAGGCGGTGACGGGACAGAGAATATGGGGCGAACCCCGGAGGGAAGGCGACTATTACAGAGCCAGAGTGGTGAAGGATGACTTTGACTGGAAAACTTTTGGACAGCCTTTGATTCCCATGGAGGATTTGATTATTTATGAGATGCATGTGAGGGGATTTACAAAGCATTCCTCCTCAGGTGTCGCATATCCGGGAACTTTTGCAGGATTGAAGGAAAAGATTCCTTATTTAAAGGAACTTGGTATCAATGCAGTGGAATTGATGCCAATCTTTGAGTTTGATGAGATGCGGGATTACCGTGTGATAGATGGAAAACCGGTCATGAATTATTGGGGATACAGTACGGTTTCCTTTTTTGCACCGAATACCAGCTATACTGCAAAGGCGGAATACAATAAGGAAGGCACGGAATTAAAAGAGCTGATCAGTGAGCTGCATGAAAATGGAATCGAATGTATTCTGGATGTGGTATTTAACCATACAGCGGAGGGAAATGAGTGCGGTCCCTGCTTTTCTTTCAAAGGTTTTGATAATAATATTTATTATATGCTCACGCCGGATGGAAAGTATTACAATTTCAGCGGCTGCGGCAATACCTTAAATTGCAACCATCCGATTGTGCACCAGATGATTTTGGAGTGTTTGAGATATTGGACAGCTGCTTATCATGTGGATGGATTCCGGTTTGACCTGGCAGCGATTCTTGGGCGGAACGAGGACGGTTCGCCTATGAGTAAGCCGCCCCTTTTGCAGAGCCTTGCTTTTGATCCTATTTTAGGGAATGTGAAACTGATTGCAGAGGCATGGGATGCGGGAGGTCTTTATCAGGTGGGCAGCTTTCCTTCCTGGAGCCGCTGGGCAGAATGGAATGGTAAGTATCGGGACGATCTGCGTGATTTCCTGAAGGGGGACTTTGGCATGTGGGAGATTGCGGCGCAGAGGATTACCGGTTCAAAGGATATTTACAATCCGATATGGAGAGGAAATAATGCCTCGGTGAATTTTCTTACCTGTCATGACGGGTTTACCCTTTGGGATTTATATTCTTATAATGAAAAGCACAATGAAGCGAATGGCTGGGGCAACACGGATGGATGTAATGACAATCGAAGCTGGAACTGCGGTGTGGAAGGGGAAACCGACAATGAGGAGGTACTTACTCTTCGCAGACGTCTTGCTATGAATGCTTTTGCCGTACTGATGTGCAGCCGCGGGACGCCTATGTTTTATGCCGGAGATGAGTTCCTTAACAGTCAGTTTGGCAATAACAATGCTTATTGTCAGGATAATGAAATCTCCTGGCTTAATTGGGAAGATTTAAAGAAAAATAAAAGCCACTTTGAATTTTGTAAATATATGACTGCATTTCGGAATGCACATCCTGTGCTGCGCAAGTTTTCAGGAAACAGCTGGTGTGGATGGCCGGAAATCCAGGTGATGGGCGTTGATGGTGGCAGCAAAGTGCTTCGTGTGATCTATGCCGGAAGAGTTGAGGCGGATGACAGGGGGAATGGGTATGATGATATTGTCTGCCTTGCAGTAAATGTTTTCTGGGAGGATCAGGAAATCTTCCTGCCATCCCTGCAAGGGGGAAAAGTCTGGTATGTGGCTGCTGACACCAGCGGTAAATATTTGCGGAATTTTATACCGGGACAGCAGGGAATGAGCAGACTGCCGGAAAACAGGGTTACGATTGGAGCCAGAAGTGTGTGTATTTTTGTTTCTTAAGGGAAGGAGAATATAAACTTGCAGGGAGCAGTAATGCTCCCTCATTTTTTAAAAAGGAATAGAATGGAAGAGCTTAAACTATATAAAAAGAGCATATGATAAACGTAAAGAAGCCGCTAAGGAAATTTTATGATAAAAAGAATATCTCTATCTGTTTCGTGGATAAACAGAAAAAATAAGGATGCAGCATCATGCATCCATAGGAAGATACAGGAATAAATGAAACATTTCTTCTTCCTGCCGGATCTCCATGCTTCCGCCGTGCTTTTTCACGATCGACTGAATGCTCCGCAGACCCAGACCGTGATTTTGGGTATCTTTTTTGGTTGTCTTTGGCAGCCTGTGGGTGGGGGGAGCGCTCTGGCAGGAATTGCTGATATTGACTGCCAGAATGCCCTTTCCGGCTTTGGTTTCCAGCTGAACCCTGCGCAGGGACTCGTCCAGTTTCAGGCAGGCTTCCGCCGCATTATCCAGCGCATTGGCGAAGATTGCGCAGATATCCGATTTTTCAAAGGGCAGAGGCTCGGCAATCGCTGCTTTGGCCCAAAAGGAGATTTTATTTTGGCGCATCAGGCTTTCCTTTGCGGTGAGTACGGCATTGACGGTGGGGTCGGCGCACCAGGAAAAGACCTGCACGAGGGCTGGTGCATCGAGCATTTCCCGAATATAATCGTCACGCTGCTGAGGCGGCAGTATGAGCAGGGTCTGAAGATGGTTGGTCATGTCGTGCCGCAGTCTGCGGATTTCAAACTGCTGGGTTTCCATAGCTTCGTAGTAGCTTTTATTCTGGCGGACCAGTGCGTTCTCCAGTTCCAGCTGCTGCTGTTTCTCAAGAACGGTGAGCGCCCGCAAAAGTCCTGCAAAGGATAGCATAACCACCAGAAACAAAACGGAATCCGCAATAAGCGTCTGGTTAAGTAATGGGAGAGGATAGTCCGCATTTCGAAGCAGAATCAGGGAAAGCATAATTCCCAGCGGGGCAAGAGACAGGGAAAGCACAAGCCGCCACAAAGGTGCGGAAAGTTCGAAGCTGCGATCTGCTTTGCGGAAGCGGAGGGACATATACAGAAGTATTGAAAAGAATAACCTTCCGACCAGATACATATTGCCGTAAAAGCTGTCCATGTCATAATTATGAGCGAGGAAGGCGATGCAGTTATCATATAAAGCATTGAAGGCAAAAACCGTACAGGAAAATATCATCCCAAGGGTAAACTTTTTGAGTTTTGATCCAAGGCAGCTGATCCACACGACGGCAAGGAAAAACAGAAGGGCATAGGTCATGTTGACCCAGTCGCCGATAAAGATGATGACGGTGCTTATAATACAGCATCCAAACTGCATGAGAATCTTATAACGCCATTTATCCTTGAATTGGATCAGACAGGATAAAGAAAAATAAATGAAAAAGGCAGCGATTACGCCCAATGCGCCGCCGGAGACCATTTTGATATATTCCAAGATGTTCATGACAGCTCAACCTCCAGCATGGCTTTGGCAAGTTTGACGGCGGCGCTTTCTTTCAGCGCCCTGCTCATGGGAAGGCATGCGCCGGCAATGGTAATATTTTCCGATCCGATACGCTCCACATGTGCCGGGTTTACCAGATACCGCTGATGAATCCGCACGAAAGCATGGGAGAGTTTGGCTTCCACTTCATCCAGCTTCCCGTAGAAAGAGTAGGACAAGCTGCGCTCACGACTGGTACATACAATATTTACTTTCCTTTTGTCACTATAAAAATAGGCAATATTAGAAAGCGGCAGACGGTAGGTGCCCTCCGGGTTCTTAAAGGAAAAGGTTTTGTCGTATTTGTCGGAAAGCTGTTCCCGCACCCGCTTAAGGACGTCAAGCAGTTTCTTAGCTGACGCCGGTTTGATGACATAATCAAGGGCGTTTACTTTGTAACCATCGAACACGTAATCTGTATATCCGGTGACAAATACAAGGCAGATTTCTTTGTCAAAATTTCTGATCTGTGCGGCGGCGTCCATGCCGCTTATCCCGTCCATCTCCACATCAAGAAAGAGAAGGTCGATTTCTCCCGGGTGTTTTTCCAGCCAGCGCACGGCGCTCGCTCCTGTGGAAAATTCGTAAACAATCTGTTCCGATTCATCCCGGAGAATCTTTTCAAGTTCAAAGCGCAGGGCATCCCGCGCATTAAGCTGATCATCACATATTCCAATACGAAGCATATCGTTACCTCCCGCATGCGCAGGCATACCTGCGATAATGTATCTGCTGATTCTTTGGCTTCCGGCATAAAGGAAGCTATCAATATCTTACCATCATTTTTCCCGCCGAACAATCCTGCCTTCGTCTAAGATCTTTTTCCGCATGCGAAAGATTACAAAATTCCAGCCAAAGATTACATGATCTGCAGGCGGGTTCCAAAGATTACATCTGAGCTGTCAAAAATGACACCCTGCATTTTGCATGCCTGATTTCCTGTTATACTGATTTCAATGAAAGGCAGGTGCAAAAAATGTTATATGTAAAAAATCTACACAAATCATATCAAAGCGGAAGCAAATCCTATCCAGTACTCAAAGGAATTGATTTATCTATTGCAAAGCAGGAATTCGTGGCAGTTATGGGACCCTCAGGATCCGGAAAGAGTACGCTGCTCAACTGTATTTCCTGTTATATCCCCTTTGAGGAGGGAACGATTACCCTAGGAGGGAAAGAATTAAAAGGGCTTGATAAAAATGCGTTGGCAAAAATTCGCAATGAAAAGCTGGGATTCGTATTCCAGGATTTCATGCTTCTGGACGGACTGACGGTAAAGGAGAATATTCTGGTGCCCAGAATTATTCAGGGAAAGGTAGAAAGGGAAGCCGAAAAACTTGCAGATCAATTAATGGCGCTGTTCGGCATCAATCATATTGCAGGGAAATATCCTGCAGACATATCCGGCGGGGAGCGGCAGCGGACGGCAGTGGCAAGAAGCCTGATCAATCAGCCCCTTTTGATTCTTGCGGATGAACCTACCGGAAATCTGGACAGCAAGTCCAGCCGGTCGGTCATTGAATCTTTTGAAAGTGCCAGGAATAAGCTGGGCGCTTCCATATTTATGGTGACCCATGACAGCTTTGCCGCTTCCTTCTGTGACCGTGTCATTCTTCTTAAGGACGGCGTAGTCTATGACACCTTGGAAGCAGGACCGGGGCACAGAGAAGAAAAAAGGAGCGCGTTCCAGGACCGGCTGCTTGACGCCATTCGGAAAATGAGCAGCCTGGATGCGGAATCAGAGAAAGATACAGCGGGAGGGATGTAAAATGATGACCATGAAAAGTCTGGAGAAGAAATTGCAGAAGGCGGATAGGAAACAGGCGGCGCTTTACCTGTTCTGCAATTTTGTCTCTTTATTATTGATCACTGCCTATTCTGCCATGATGTTTTCACCCACCGTGCTCAAGGTGCTGCCGGAAGGGGGAGACAGCCGCAAGCAGATGACGGCAATCTTCGTGCTGGCATTGTTTGGGTGTGTGGTATTTACCATCTATGCGTCCAGCCTTTTCTTCAGAAAAAAGGCAAGGCAACTGGGAACCCTTATGGCGCTGGGCGCATCGGGAAAGCGTCTTTTACCCGGGCTTCTTCGGGAGGTGCTTTTGCTTAGCTCCGTGTCCTCCTTTGCAGGGATCTTGGCGGGATTTCCTTTTGTGTGGCTTTTGTGGAACGGGTTTCGGCTTGCTATTACGGACAGTGCCCAGATGGAACTGCAGATTGATTTAAAATGCCTGTATTTATCGGCGCTTCTCTTTGTCATCGTGGTTATGTTCTCCTGTTTGATGGCTTATCGGTATCTGAAACGGACCAATATTATGGAAGTGATGCATGAGGAACACAGGAATGAGCCGGTAAAAGAGTGGGGAACTTGGTGTGGACCGGTGGGGATTCTTCTGGTGTTTGTGGGAGCCGTTCTTGGCTATGTTGCTCCCTTTATTTATATGGCGCTTTTCAGCGCGTATTCTCCGGTGTGGATCAACTTGTTCTATCTGCCGGTTTTCCCCGGGCTTTACATGATCATGCTCCACACGGTGGTGCATGGCTGGGGGGCACGCCGGAAACAGCCCTACAAGAATCTGATTGCCAGAAGTATGATGAAGTTTCAGGGAAAGCAGACGGTCAATAACCTGCTTGTGAGCACGGTGCTGATCATGGGCAGCGCCTTTGCCATCTTTTACATCCCTATGTTGGCAGTGGGAAACCTGATGGAAGTTAAGGATCGGGCTTATGATTATTTCTATCATTACCGTGCTGACCAGACGGTTCCGGGCAAGGAGGAGATTTCTGATCTTGCCGGAAAGTATGATCTTGGGATTGCAGATTTTAAAAGCGCGCCCTATCTGATGCTGGCGATGGACGGTACCACAGAGGTGGAAGACGGCGGAGGAAAATTCCACTATGAGCATATCGATTTTTTGCAAGAGGCAAAGTTCTTTTCAGAAGCTTCTTTTGAAATGCTTACCGGGGAGGAGATCACGGTGGAGCCGGGGCAGTATTTTGCAATTGCCAATACGGAAGAGACCGCTTTGTATTATCTGAATGCGGGGTGTTCCAAGCTCACCAATATGGCGACCTTCCAAAACATTCCGGTAAGTTTTGCCGGATATGCTCATTATGATATGCTGGTGGATTCTATGGGATATTATGTGGTGAGCAATGAGGATTATGAGAGAATCGGGCAGGAACTTACGCCTGAATGGATGGGAACATGCGCCTTTTTCAACGTGGACGGGGAGGACAGCTATGACTTTGCACAGGATTTCTTTTATACGCTGGTTGATTCCTTTGGACCTGAATGTGAAATGCCTATTTACTACGACCGTGTGAAGAAATACGATGAGGAGCTAAAGGGAGAGGTTTATTGGGGAGATACGGACCGGATGACCCAGATCAGCTATTCCAGACCGGATGACAGTGATTTCAGGTTGTACTGGACTTACATGCCGAAAAGCAGGGCGCTGGATAGGGGAGATTTCGTTAATTCATTTTCGGTGTATCTGATGATGTTCTTGTTTATTGCCATCATCTGTTCCCTGGCAGCAATGATCATCAGTTATACGCGCTGTATGACGATTGCCCTGAACAACCGGTATGTTTTTGAAGACTTAAAAAGGCTTGGCGCGTCGCCCGACTTTTTGATCAAGGAAATCAAGGGGCAGGCGGGTCCGGTGTTCAGGATTCCTGCTATAGTGGGGATGTGCGCTATGTATCTGTTATATGCTATGCTCATGATTATGAACGACGGAAAACTGACGGGCGGCGAGGTTGGAGGACTGATTGCATGCTTCCTGATCCTTGGAGGGCTGGCGTTCGTGTATTATCTGGTCTATCGGTGGACGCTGCGGGGAATGTGTACGCAGTTGGAGGTAGTATAAGGATATGATGCAATTCTGATGCATGAGTGGTGTAGAATGAGAACGTGGAATCAAAGGGTTCTGCGTTCTTATTTTATGCCTTTTTGTAGGAGGAAGGTGTGAAGAAAGAGGCAGAGGGGGAAAGAATCTGGGACGGAGGGCGGAATGAAAAAAGGGTTTAAAGGATTGGTGGTTTGGGTGGTTTTAGAGGGGATTCTATTGGGAGGATTTCTTTGGTGGATGCTGGGAATGGCAGGGATAAATGTGGGGAAGCCGGAAGCAGAGGGATTCATCAGAGGAGATTATGTTTGTGCGGGAAAAAAAATAAGGGAAGGGCTTCGGTTTGAAAAAGAAGTGGCGGAGGATTATGGAAAGATGGTTTCCTTCGTGAAGGAGAATGGGCATTATAATAAGGAAGATAAAGAAAGCAGTCAGGAAGGGATGCAGGTGATTTTGCATCCGGTGGGAGAGTTTTTGGTGTATCGTACAGGAGAGGAGGCAGTTTCTTTTTTTAAGGACAGATATCCCGACATGGAGGGGATGGAGATTTATTTTTTGGGAGATGATTATCAGGAGTTCCTTTCATGGAATAAAGGCGCGGATGGGAGTGTGGAATTGGCTGAAAATTATAAAAGCCTTTATTCTTATAGAGTGAATCTGGGGGGAGGAGAAAAGATCAGGCTTCAAGCAGAAGTTATCGGAGAAGAACCGGGTGAGCTGTTTGATGAGATGATTTATCAGGTAAAGATTTATGAGGACGAAAAGGAAATTCTCTTACAGGAATTAAGAGTAAAGTCCTGTTATATGTATGAGAGCCCATTTGTGTTTGAAGACTTTAATGCAGACGGGTATCTGGATCTTACGGTAATCTTTTATTATGGGGCAAACGGCGGTACAGCCAGTCATTATATTTTTAGTCCGTCACAAAGAAAGTTCGTGAGGATTGATGATGAACTGGATTACTATGGCTGGTATTTTTGGGATACGGATGCGAGAATACTTTATATGCATTATCATAGTTCGGCGATTAGTGGGACGGAGGCATCTTATCAGTGGGAAGGTGAGATGGACTATAAAAAGATCAGGCAGTTTGACCATGACGATGTAGGGGATGGAGTACAAGTAAAGATTGTTAGGTTTGGTGAGTACAAGGAAGAGGTGATTTGTGATTATGTGTATTCCATGGAGGAATATGATAAACGGTCGGAGGAAATCTGGAGCATCTATTACAAGGATTTTATCTGGGAACAGGAAGTGACAGACAGTTCTACAGGGAAAAAGTATATGCTTCGTTACGCGGAACAGTTCAAGAAGGAAATGGCAGCATATAATAAAGGGATTTATTATGACGGAAAGCTTTATGTATTTGATGAGGACACTTATCTGATGCAGGTGTGGCAGGCGGAAATCGTTGATCCGTGCAGTGGGATTACATGGGATGATGAAAAACAGGAGTTGGTGATTCATTATGGAGAGGGATTATCCGTGGTGTCTGGGGAGTGGTTATTTGGCTACATAAATACAAATTGGAATGGGAATTTGACAAATAAAACTTAGTCTGCTAAAATGAAAACACATAACAGGCACATTATGGAGGAAAGTTGATATGGATGGTGATTGAGGGGTGTTATCTGGTTACTGATAAAGTGAATATGAAAAGAAAGCAGGCTGAGTTTGCCTGCTTTTTTGCGCTAAAAAATCAAATTACTTATGAGGAAAGGCAAGGGAAAAAATATGAGTGATTTCAAGGAACTTGTTGAATTATGTAAGGGGCACAGGGTCTATGTGCAGACCCACAACTTCCCGGATCCGGATGCCATTGCTTCCGCCTACGGAATCAGTAAGCTTCTGGCGCTTTATGATATTGAGTCGAAGCTCTGTTATGACGGAAGAATCGATAAGCTGAGCGCCTCAAAGCTATTGAATACATTCCAAATGCAGATATATCCATATGCGGAGCTGTTAAAGGAGATGGAGGAGGACGATTATATCATCTGTGTGGATACCCAGAAGCACGGCGGAAATGTGACGGACTTCGTGGGAGAGGAAGTGGCATGTATCGATCACCACCCGACCTTTGTTCCCATGGAATATAAATACCAGGATATCCGCATTACAGGCGCCTGTGCGACGCTGGTTGCAGAGTACTTTGCCAAGCTGGGGCACTGCCCGGATGAGGATACGGCAACGGCGCTGCTTTACGGCATCAAGATGGACACGCTGCAGTTTTCCAGGGGAGTGACAGATTTGGATATTGAGATGTTCCGCTTTTTGTTCCCTTTCTGTAACAAGGAAAAGCTTGTGAAGCTGGAGCGCAATAATATGGAATTTGCGGATTTAAGGGCATACGGCGCGGCAATCGAGAGCATTGAGTTGTATGATAAGACAGGATTTTCCTGCATTCCCTTTTCCTGTCCGGATGCACTGATTGCCATTCTTGCAGACTTTATTCTGGCGCTAGTGGAGGTAGACGTGGCAGTGGTGTACTCTTATCGGGAGGACGGAATCAAGCTGTCGGTTCGCTCGGAGGATCCGAATGTTCACGCTGGCAATCTCCTGAATCAGATGCTGGCGGATCTGGGCAACGGAGGTGGACATGCCGCTATGGCAGGCGGATTCATCCGCAAGGACAAGGTAGAGAAACTTGGAAATTACCCTGGGGATGCAATTAGGAATCTGTTTTTGAAGACGATGGGGCGGCTTTGATTTTCATAAATTGTAAGAATCTGTGGAGACATTGATAAAATGTTTCTGCAGATTTTTTTTTAGCATAATAAAATAAAACTATACCTATAGGTAGTGTTTTAAAGAATAATTGTTGTAATTTTCAGAAAAATAAAAATATAAGGTTTGAAACTGAGTAATTAGTACTAAATTCAGGAAAATGCATGACATTTAGGTGCGCTTTAGTGTAGAATGAGAGATAAGTTTTTACGGAAACACAAGAACGAACAGATAAAGACGTTTTGACGTCGAATATGAGGGGAAGATTACAGGGATGGAAAACAAAATTATTATTTACCGAAAAGGGCTGTACAAGGAGGTGCCGCTCTTAGGGGCATTTGCTTCAGATTTTCATATGGGCACGGATGCGCATGCGCAGCTTCGGTTCGTGCAGGAGAAATTTGAAGTGGACTTTTCCATCGGCCTGTCAGCAGAGGAGGAGGCGTGGAAGATTGCATGTTCGGAAAAGATCTGCTTTCAGGACGGAACGGGAAGGACTTTTGCAGAAGATACCATCCGTCCCGGAGATGACCTTAAGGTGATCAATGCAAGGAGCGGGCAGGAGCTTTTCTCCCTTTACTTCGGATTTTATTTTGAAGAAACGGCAAGTGATTACAATAAAAGGATTGACTGCCGCCAGATTAACACCTTTCGGATCGGCGGGTGCGCCACCAGCACCATCCGTATTCTGGACCCTGCGGTGAAGGACACGGAGGTGATCCTTTCGCAGAGCGGGGAAGGATACGAAGCCGGGCTTAAGGGAAGTTTTCTGGGGGTATCTTTAAACGGCTGTCAGGTGAGGCAGGAAAAGATCCAGATTCACAATCATGACTTCTGTTCCGTGAATGGACACAGTTTTTATTTTTGTGATGGTTGGATCTATTTTTCGGAGCAGATGCCGGTGAGCACCGGTCTGTTTGCGGAAGTGGTACATACCGCAAAGAATCATATGACCTATCCGGTCTTTATAAGGAGCGTGCGGCAGATGTATGAGATGCCCTCAGAGAAGATCGAGGTGCTGCCGCCCAAGGAGTTTACCGGAAATCCAGGTAAGAATCTGGTGATGACGATCATGCCGGTGATGGTCTCCATGATGTTCATGATGGTCATGCGCCTGTTTATGGGCAGGAGCGCTATTTATGCGGTCTACAGTGCGGGAATGATGCTGGTCAGCGGCGTGATGGCGGTATGGAATTATAAGCATCAGGGCAAAGAGTATTTGCTTCGCATGAAAAACAGAGTAGAAAAGTACAATCAATATATTGCAGGTTCTGAGGAAAAAATCATCCGTCTTCGGGAAAAGGAGCAAAGGATTGCAAGGCAGAAGTGCCCTTCTTTGGCGGAACAGCTATCCTTTGTCAGCGATTTCGATGCCAGGTTGTTTGAAAGGCGCCCGGAGGACGGAGATTTTTTGTCCTGTTATATGGGAACCGGCAAGGTGGGAGCAGAAAATCAGGTGGATTTCAAAAAGCAGGAGTATGTGGACGTGGAAGACCCGCTGATGGACTATCCCGAGATGATTCACGACAAGTATAGATATGCTGAAAATATGCCTGTGATGCTGGAGTTGAAGGACAAAAGTGCGGTAGGCATCGTGGGGGAGCGGGGCAGGCTCTACCAGATGCTGAAAAATCTCATGATGACCTTATCCATTTCCCATTATTTCAATGATGTGAAGTTCAGCCTTTTTATCCATGAGGAGGATATCCCCTATTTTCAATGGGTGAGGTGGCTGCAGAATGTGAACAATGAGGGGCTGGGAAGAAGGAATATCGGCTGTGACGAAAAGAGCAGCGGGCAGCTCCTTGAGTATCTCTACACGGAATTGTCTGCAAGAGAGGGAAGGAAAGGGTTTGAGGCGCACCACGTGGTTTTCGCATACAGGGACAGCGGTCTGGGCGACCATCCCATCAATAAGTACTTTAAACAGGCAAAAGAGCTGGGATTTACCTTCCTTTTCTTTGAAGAATATCCGGAATTTTTAAATAAAGCGTGTGAAGCCAGGGTCTTTTTAAGCAGCGGAAACTTTACCGGTTATATTCAGGATGCCAAAAACGGCGAGGATATCCGTCATTTTTCCTATCCGCACATTACGGCAAAGGAAGCGGAGGAGGCGGCTCTGAAAATGAGCTGCGTGTATGTGGAGGAGACCAATCTGGAAAGCAGGCTGACCAAGAATATCACCCTGTTTGAACTGATGCATATCTCTTCGGTGACACAGTTAAATCTTGGGAAACGGTGGAGCAGTTCTAAGATTTATGAGTCCATGGCAGCGCCTTTGGGGGTCAAGAGCGGCGACGAAACAGTGTACCTGGATCTGCATGAAAAATTCCACGGTCCCCACGGTCTGGTGGCAGGGACTACCGGATCGGGCAAGAGTGAGATTCTGCAGAGTTATATTTTGTCCATGGCGACTCTGTTCCATCCTTATGAGGTGGGCTTTATCATCATCGACTTTAAAGGCGGCGGAATGGTGAACCAGTTCAAAGCGCTGCCCCACCTAAATGGAGCGATCACCAACATCGACGGGAAGCAGATTGACCGTTCCCTCATGTCCATTCGTGCGGAACTTTTAAAAAGACAGGAACTGTTCGCCCAGCATGAGGTGAACCATATTGACGAATACATCAAGCTCTTTAAGGCGGGCAAAGCGGAAAAGCCACTGCCCCATCTGATTTTGATTGTGGACGAATTTGCAGAGTTAAAGAGCGAGCAGCCGGAGTTTATGAAGGAACTGATCAGTGCGGCGCGGATCGGCAGAAGCCTTGGGGTGCATCTGATTCTGGCGACCCAGAAGCCTGCGGGCGTGGTCAACGAACAGATCTGGAGCAATTCCAATTTCAAGCTCTGCCTGCGGGTGCAGACCAAGGAAGACAGCAACGAAGTGTTGAAATCGCCCCTTGCGGCGGAAATCAGGGAGCCCGGGCGGGCATATCTGCAGGTGGGAAATAATGAACTCTTCCTATTGTTCCAGTCCGGCTACAGCGGTGCGGTCGTTCCAAGGGAAAATGTGGGGGATATCAAGGAGTTTACCATCAGCAGGGTGGATATCTGCGGAAACAGGCTGCCGGTCTTTGAGCAGAAAAGACCGGAAAGCGATTCGGATGTGACGCAGCTTGACGCGCTGGTGGATTACATTGCGGATTTCTGCAGGAAAAGCAAGATCGAGAAACTGCCGGATATCTGTCTGCCGCCCCTTGCGGAGCATATTCCCTTTACCCTGTCCGGTTATGAAAAGGCGGAAAGCGACGTGTGCATCCCGCTGGGATATTACGACAACCCTTCAAGGCAGCTGCAGGCAGTCACGGAACTTAATCTGACCCAGAGCAATGTGCTGGTGGTGGGCGCCACCCAGTCAGGAAAGACCAATGTCCTACAGGTCATATTAAGGGCGGCTGCGGAACTGTATCCGCCGGAGAGCGTCAATTTTTATCTCCTGGATTTTGCCTCCATGGTGTTAAAGCGGTTCGACCGGCTTGCCCATGTGAGCGGCGTGGTCACGCTGCGGGAAGATGATACCATGAAGAGCTTCATGAAGATGATTATGGAGGAGCTGAATCGGCGCAAGGATCTGCTGTCGGAAAAGGGCTTTGGCTCCTATTCCGTGTACCGGGAGAGCGGCGCGCAGGATCTACCGCAGATTATTTTGATGCTGGACAATATGGCTGTATTTAGGGAACTTTTTCCCAAGTATGAGGAAGCCTTCCTCACCCTCAGCCGGGAGGGAATCGCGGTGGGAATCACGATCGTGGCGACCAGCATGCAGGCAAATGCCATGGGGATGCGCATGATTGCCAACTTTGGGAAGCGGCTGGCATTGTATGCCACAGACGCGGCGGTATATGGTCAGGTATTCGACCGGTGCAAAATCAAGCCGGACAATACGCCGGGGCGGTTCATCACCGAGATTGATAAAGAGGTGTATGAGGGGCAGTGCTATGCCGCCTTTGAAGCAGAGAAGGAAAGCGAAAAGATGGAGGAAATTGACAGATTCATTGCCGCCGTCAACGAGAAGTACAAGGGAAGCAGCGCCGCGCGAATGGAGGTCCTTCCTGAAAACGTTACCGGTGAATATCTGCGGAGCAAGGATGCGCTGGCAGGCACGGACGGCAAGACGAGACTGCCGTATACCATTGCCGTGGGCGTGGATTATCTGAGTATTGAAATCAAGCGGATATCTCTTTTGGAAAATAATGTATGGGGCATTCTTGAAAAAGAGCATGTGGGAAGCACTAACTTTGTGAAGTATGTAATCCAGTCCCTTGTGGACCATGCAAAAGAGGAGCCGGTACAGATCAGGATTGTGGACCACATCAGCCGGAAGCTGGATCTGTGGGGGGCATACCCGGATATCGTGCAGTATTCCTATAACCCGGCGCAGGTGATGGAATATGTGGCGGAAATGGTTCAGATATTGGAAGAACGATACCAAAGGATGATGGATGGCAAAGCCCAGGAGGGACCCAAAGACCAGCTCGTCCTTTTGATCAACTCGGCGGAGGCTTATAAGTTGCTGGGCGAGAATCTTAAGGCACAGGGGCTTTACAATAAGATGGTGGGTCAGTACCGGGGGCTGGGCATGTCCCTGATTTTAGGGAAGCTGCCCAATGTCAGCCTGAATTTCAACATGCCGCTCACGATCAAGACGGTGAGGGACGGCATGAATGTGTTCATATTCCAGAATATCGGAGAGCAGAGGTTATTGGAGATTCCGCCTAACGTGGGACGGGAATATGCCAAGAATCTGGAAGTGGGAGACGCTTATCTGATTGAAGGAACCAATCTGTCAAAGATAAAGACACCTTTGTGGGAAAGAAAGTAGAAATAACAGTCTATGATACAAATCAGTTGAAAAAGGGAGGAAATGAAAATGCCATGTTATTGCAGCCTGATCAGGGCGTACGAAAGGGATATTGCCAAGCTGGAGGAGGCATACAGAATCAATGAGAGAAAGAATGGGACGAACGACGCGCTGGAGAGCCAGATACAGACGATCAAGAGCAGGGAATGCGCTGCTTATGAAGCGAACAATATAGAAGAGATCGAGGCGGCAGTGGATAAGCTGGACGCTGAATTAAGACCTGCCCGGGACAGGCTGGGGGCAGCCATTATGAGCAAGATCGGGGAAGCCCGGCAGAAGAAAGCAGATTATCACAGAAGAGACAGGGATCATCACGAGCGTGAGAGAATGCGCAGGATGCAGAGCCAGTCGGAAGGGGAAGGTGCATAAGAATGGGACAGAATAATAGCCAGGTCAAAATGAATCTGGACAGGATGAAAGAAGCAGTGGAGACCTGCAAGGCAACCGCATTGGATGTGGAAGCCGTGATAGAAGATGTGAAGACCACCATGACAGGTCTTGAGAATAATTACATGGGGGAAGACGCAGACACCCTGCAGGAGCAGATGGGGAAATTTCTGGAGGATAAGGTAGGGGATATCTGCCGGAATGCAGGCGCAATGGAGCGTGCCCTGGCACAGGGACTTGAGAATGCCAGATTCTGCAAGGATTACTGCCAGCATTTCCCGGACGCGCTGGAAGGCGGCGCCAACGGGGCAGTAAATGACAACAAGGAAATTCCGGGGAATCTGTTCTGCGACTATGATGCGGTGATGGGGCTGATGGATATGTGCACGGAGGCGGAAAATCTGGGGGAGGAGATCCGCCAGTCCACTTACGCCATAGAAAGGGTGCTGGATCTGGAGGTGGTCTCCTTCGATGTGGAGTCCTATACGTCGGCAGTGAGGGCAGAATGCGACAAGATCGAGCGGCTGGGGGCACACAGAAGGAATCTGGAGAACTATGGGGATTTCGTGGAGACTACGGACAGGGAACTGGCGGTGGCGCTTGCCGGAATCTATGATACTTTCATGACGCCGGAAAGCGCGCAGAGGAGCAGCCTGGCGTATGGGAATATTGATGTCACAATCAAGAAGGTGCAGGACAGGGAGAGCGAGCTTTCCGAATTTCAGATGGAGATGCTCTATGAGTATATGAATAAGCCAAGCGGAAGCCTGACAGATGAAGACAGGAAGGCGATAGATGACATACTTGCCGGACTGTTCGAAAATAAAGCGACAGATGACCTTATAAAAATAGTGGATAGTCTGGGCAATGGCATATGGAGTGCGGGGCAGAGCCGTGTGGCAGCAAAAATCCTTGTCCACAGTGAAGAGACAGGTAACGAGGAGATTGCATCGGAAATCTATAACAAATTAAAACGGGAAAAATTAATCTGGAAGAACGCAGATTTAATGGGAGATACGTATGAGACGACCTATTGCTATGAAGTATGGATGGACAGTTGGAAAGTAAAATGCATGCTAAAGGAATTGAAACCGGAGGAAGAAGGATTGGCGTATTATTCCCTTCAGCGCAGGAGCAAATATGCAACAAGCACGCGCAAAGTATTGCCTAGCTGCTGTGCAGAACCGGAATATGCCGTTGCACTGTCATTTAAGACAGTAGACGGGAAACTGGTGGCGGTGTTCGATACAGAAAATGGGAAAGTAGAGCTTGCCTCCGTGGATATGAATAAGGTAGTGGGAGCAGAAGGAATTGCCAATCTGCATAGAGAGGGTATACATTTTTCAGATGAACAGATACAGACGCTGATGTCATGCATCTATACGGATGAAGATATAATCTTTATAGGAAATCTGTCAAAGGCGTATACGGAAAAGGATTACAGGAAGGTGTTCCAGAGCGACCCGCAGGCACTCAGCATATATGCCACAACAGGGCTCTACACCTATTCCCAGGCATTGCTTGAGAAAAGTGTGGAATATGATGATAAAATGCAGATTTTTCGTCAAAATCACTTTCAGTTGGAGAAATTTCTTAATGGAATGCTGTATGTGAAACCGGACAACATGGGGGGTGATCCGTTTCAATCCGAAGAAGAAAGGTGGTATAAATATGACAATAGCTACAGATACCTTGAAGCAGTGCAGGAAGCAGGTCAAATCCAGCTGGATGCAAGGAGCTCACTGTTGGCAAAAAATTATGATGATGAATCTTATGTGAGGGAACAGCTGCCATACTACGCAGAGAATGTGCAGCTGCTTGCCCTGTATGCTGTGCTGGAGGAGAGGAAAGCAATGTGCTCTGCACGGGGACCGGCAGTTTATGACAGGATATCAGGTCTGGGACTGTATGATAATCCGGACAGAGGAACTGAGGGTGCAGATATAAATCATGTCCAGTTTTCCTTTAAGGATAATATATGCTTTAACGATGCTCCCTTTCAGGTCATACAGGATGAAAAAAAGGAATCGCTGGTGGAAAGTGTAAGGATTAGTAAAAAGGTGGGGGATGAGATATTGCGTGAACAGGAGTCCATGGATTATGCGGAGAAGAGCTGGAAAGCGGATCATGCGTTCTTTGAGGCAGCAGTTCATATGGGCGTTGCTGCACTGACACCCGATATGTTTGATGAAATTGGCATGGTAACAGATATTGCTGGCAGTATTGCTTCGGTTGGAGCGGCACATGAGGAGGCGGAAGAAGCAAAAAGGAGAATAGAGGCAGTGCTTGGCGGGGCACAGATTATGTACACGGATGATTGGCATGACAGCAAGCATCCGGGGGTGCTGCTGACGGGCTGCTATGATGCAAATGCATTGCTGAAGATGGCAAAGATTGAGAATGAGGGGCTGAGGGGGATGGTAGAAAATGAAGAAAATAAAGCGGATATGGAGCTAATTGCTACAAACTTAGAAGAAGAAATAAGAGGATGCTCTGACGGTAAAAGGAAAGAAGAACTTTATGAGCAATATCTGATATATACAGGACATACATACAGGGATGAAAGCAAAGAAGCGTGTCCTGTACAAAAAATTTCAGCTATGGATCCCAATAGCATAAGAGCCGTGATTGATGTGCTGGAAGATGAGAACAGGGAAGCAATGGATAGATTTGACTTTATCGATTACGATATCATAGAAAGCGAGTATAAGAATGAAAAATATAAAGAAGATGCAAAAAGGCATAATCATAGCAGGTTTAGCAATAATTCTGCTCCTGAACTGCAGCCGAAACCAGGAAGCGGAAGAAGTAGAGAAGGCAGGCACCTGTGGGGAGAATCTGACCTGGATTTGTAAGGAGGGCGTGCTGACCATCAGCGGCACAGGGGAGATGGTTTTTGAGGATGGTGTTCCTTGGGGCAGCGTGGATAAGGTGGTGATTGAAGAAGGATGTACGTCTATCGCCGGGGAGGCATTTGTGAGGCGCCATAGCCTGACGGAAGTCGTTCTTGCGGATTCCATTCAATATATTGGTTATGATGCATTTATTGATTGTGATTCCTTAACAGAGATAAATCTGCCTGATTCCCTTCAGTATATTGGTCAGAATGCATTTAATGGGTGTGGGGCTTTAGCAGAGGTGAATTTTTCTGATTCCAATTCCCTTCGGGAGATTCATATGTGGGCATTTAGAGATTGCACAAGCCTGAAGCAGGCTGATTTTCCGGATTCTCTTGAATGGATCGGCATTGGTGCGTTTACCGGCTGCAGTTCCTTAATGCAGATAAATCTGCCGGATTCCCTGCAGTGGGCTGGTGGGGGCGTATTCCAAGATTGCGTTTCCCTGACACAGGTAGTTATACCGGAGTCGTTACAATCGATTAATCCGGATTTTTTCAGCGGCTGCGTTTCTCTAAGGGAAGTGACCCTGCCAGACTCCCTCCAAGCGATTGGGTCTGGTGCGTTTACCGGCTGCAGGTCTCTGCAGGAGATTGACCTTCCCGATGACCTTGAGACTATGGGTGAAGATGTGTTTGCTGATTGCAGTTCCCTGCAGAGAATAGACCTTCCCGATAACCTTGAGACCATGGGGGGATATGCGTTTTATGAATGTAAAAATCTGAAGGAGGTAATCCTGCCCGAATCCCTCCGGTCTTTGGGATGGCGTGCATTTTTCGGCTGTGATTCGCTGGAAAAAATATATCTGCCGGATCCCATTGTGTCCATCGAAGAAGGAACTTTTGAGGGCTGTACTTCGCTGAAAGAAATAAAATTTCCGGCAGATCTGGAATATATTGGGACACATGCTTTTGTGAACTGCAGTTCCCTGACGGAAGTAGAGCTTCCGGATTCAATCAAGACGATTGGAGATTATGCATTTAGCGGTTGTACTTCATTAAGGGAAGTGACTTTCCCGGATACAATTGAAAAAATTGAAAGATCTGCATTTTCTGGCTGCACAGCGCTGAGCGCTGAGACGGAGCAGAGGGGTGGAAAGTACTAAGTGCCGGGGTGAAGCAGCGATCTTTGAGATATGCGGGAAACACATATGAGCATGCAGGAAAAGAAGGCAAAGGGGTCAATTATATTGGCCACAATATTTGTAGAAAGCGGGTACAGGAATGAAGAATAAAAAGAAAATGCAAAAGGGCATCATCATAGTGGGTCTGGCAGCCCTGTTTCTGCTGGGCATTCATATGCTGACTGCAGAGAAAACGAAAGGGAAATGCGGGGAGAATCTAAGATGGGTTTATGAGGATGGTGTACTGACCATCAGCGGTACGGGGGATATGTACTACGAGGGGAAGGCTCCCTGGAGTAAATGGCGCAGGGATAATCTTGTGCGGGTGGTGATTGGAGAGGGATGTACGTCTATTTGCAGCAATGCATTTACTGGATGTTACCACCTGACAGAAGTCGTACTGCCGGATTCCCTTGAATACATTGGTGAGGAGGCATTCAGGTATTGCAGTGCTCTGACAGAGGCAGAGTTCCCTGATTCCCTCGAAAAAATTGGCGAAGAAGCATTTATGGGATGCCGCTCCTTGGCACATATAACCCTGCCGGAATCCCTTCGGAGCGTTGGCAGGGCTGCATTCGAGGACTGTATTTCCCTGACACAGGTAATTTTTCCAGAGTATTTTGGAAAGATTGACGAGTATACATTTGAGGGCTGTGTTTCATTAAGGGAAGTGATCCTGTCTGACAACTTGAAAAGGATTGATTACGGGGCGTTCGCCGGGTGCAGCTCTCTGCAGGAGATTGATTTACCTAATAGCCTTGAATATGTGGGTGAATATGCATTTTCCGGCTGTACTTCCCTGGAAAAGATATATCTGCCGGATTTCATTGTGTCCGTCGAAGAGAGAACTTTTGATACCTGCACTTCCCTGAAGGAAATAAGATTTCCGACTGATCTGGAATATATAGAAGCACGTGCTTTCTGGAGATGCAGTTCCCTGACGGAAATAGAGCTTCCGGATTCGCTTAAGAGCATTGGGTGGTATGCATTTAGTGAATGTACCTCGTTACGGGAAGTGACGTTCCCGGATACGGTATATAAAATTGAAAAGAATGCGTTTTCGGACTGCACAGCACTGAGCGCTGAGACACAGCAGAGGCTGGCACAGTATCAGGAGATGAAAGGGAACTAATCAATAATGTGATTACATAGAGTATTGATGCCCGCTGCTTGCGGAGGGAATTGGACAGATTACAGTACCATAGAAAGCGAGTATATGAATGGAGAAGAAAAAGAAAATACAAAAAGGAATAATTATAGCAAGTCTTGCAGCCTTATTTCTGCTCTGCGTTTATATAGAGACTGCAGAGAAAAAGTATGGAAGCTGCGGGGAGAATCTGACCTGGGCATATAGGAGAGGCGTGCTGACCATAAGCGGCACAGGGGATATGTCCTATGAAGGGCGAGCTCCTTGGCATAAATGGTGCTTGGACGGTATTGAGAAGGTAGTAATTAAAGAGGGATGTACGTCTATTGGAGAGTATGCATTTCAAGGATCCAACTGCCTGACGGAAGTAGTGTTGCCAGATTCTCTTCAATGTATTGGGAAAGGTGCATTTAGGAATTGCAAGGCTTTAACAGAGATAGATTTTCCTGATTCCCTTCAATGGATTGATGAAAGCGCGTTTGCAGACTGCAGTTCCTTAGTACAGATCACTCTGCCTGATTCGCTTAAGGGCACTGGCAGTTCCGCGTTCAGCAATTGTGTTTCCTTGACGCAGGTTAACTTGCCAGAATCTTTTCAGGAGATCAGTATGGGGATGTTTGATGACTGTGTTTCATTGAGAGAAGTGCCGCTGCCCGATTCCCTGCAGACGATTGGTGTCGCAGCGTTTGAAGGCTGCAGTTCCCTGCAGGAAATCGATTTTCCTGATACCCTGAAATCTGTAGGAGCGTATGCATTTTATGGCTGCACTTCGCTGGAAAAAGTATATCTGCCAGATTCTATTTCATCCATTGAAGAGGGAGTTTTTATTGAATGTACTTCTCTAAAAGAAGTAAGATATCCAGCAAGGTTGAGCTATGTACCAGAAGCTGCTTTTGGGGGATGCAGTTCTTTGACGGAAATAGATTTTTCAGATTCACTTGAAAGGATTGATAAGTGTGCATTTGAAAATTGTACCTCGCTGCGGGAAGTGACTTTTCCGGATACGATAGGAGCAATTGAAAAAAATGCATTTTCAAATTGCACATCACTAAGCGCTGAGACAAAACAGCGTTTAGCCCAGCATCAAGTTCTGGGAGGAAGCGCAGGCTAGGAAAGTTTGCCGATGTTTGAAAGCGAAGACCATAAATTAGAATGCCGTGTGCGCGGCGGAATGGAGGAAAGGATGAAAATATCAAAAGGTGTAGTTATAGCAGCTATAGCAGGAGCCATATCACTTCTTGTGTTATTAGGGCACTATCTTTATAATAATGAGATTCATGTGCCCAGGTGGATTACGTTTCCTTATGATGTGACTACTTGCTGTGGGGAAGCAAGAATCAATGAATATTTGTCGAACAAGAAAGAATTCAGCATACCGGATAAAATCTTAGGATGCAAAGTGGTCTCTGTAGATGCGGATGCATTCAACAGAATAGGAAAGGATGCGGTTGTTACAGATATACCAGAAGGAATCTGGGTTGGAAAGGTATATCACCAGGAGAGCCAAAGCTTTTATCTTTTGCAGGCGGACGATGCAGTGATGCTCAAATACATAGGAAACGAAAAGAAAATTGAAATTCCGGATGAGGTGTGGGGACGAAGCGTAAAAATAATTTATGAAACATGTTTTGAGGGCACTAATGTGGAAGGGGTGTACATTCCGGAGACGGTAGAGGGTATTCGAGAACGTGCATTTGCGGGTTGCACAAAACTGGAACAGGTTATCCTGCCTTTAAAATTGAAAGAAATAAGATTCAGTGCATTTGAAGGATGCAGGAATTTGAAACAGATTGAACTTCCTTTTGATTTAGAAGTGATTGGTGCACGTGCGTTTTGCAGGAGCGGTATAGAAAATATCGAATTTCCTGAAAGTGTAAAGTTGATAGGATATTGCGCCTTTGAAGACAGCGCACTGAAGACGCTTTCAGGGGGTGAAAATGTGGAGTGCGTGGAAAACTATGCTTTCAGAGGGACAGCCTGGGAAGAAAATTATGAAGGGGATTTTGTCTGTCTGGGAGATACGCTCTGTCTATATAAGGGGGAGGAAAAAGTCGTAGTGATTCCTTCAACAGTGAAAAAAATCAGTGGGGCATTCGGCAGGCGGTCAGGCGATGTTTATCCCATAAAGGTGGAGAAAGTATTTATACCCCGTTCAGTAACAGTAATATCGTACGGCAGTTTTGCAAAGCAGAGAGGGGCAGAGGTATACATTCCTACAACGGTGAAGGATTTGGGAGAGGGAAGTATATTTGGAGATGACTACGGATACGGAACAATTGTGACATTAATAGGATCAACAGCTGCCCGTTATGCAGATAGGAATAATATAGACTATAGGATAATTACAAGTGATGAGATGAAGCAGCAAATGGAGGAAGCAATGGAGATGAAAGAAAATGCTGATTTCATTACCACAAAAGAATAAAAGAAAAAAGAGGAGAGATAAGAATGAGCAGAAAATTGCGGATTTTATGTACGATTTTGCTGTGCGGTGCACTCTTTACATCGGAATGCATGCAGATTTCCATTTCGGCATCGGCAGCAGATTTAAGGGAAGCGGAGGAGCCGTCAGAAAAATCAGAGGAAGAGGAACTGGAGGAAGCAGAAGAAGAGCCGAAGGAAGAGCCCGAGGGAAAAAAGCCTGAGGAGGCGCCGGCAGAGGACACAGAAGAAGAACCAAAGGAAGTATTGCCGCAGGAGGCAGAAAAAGAAAAACCGAAGGAAACCCTGCCCGAAGAGCCCGAGGAGGGAACAGAGAAGGAAGAACCTGAGGAAGAGCCTGAAGAGGCGGAAACGGTTACGATCCAATTTGATGCCGCCTACGGCAGCGGAACGTATCTGCTTTCAGGGGAGGATGACGAGTGGCTGACAGCAGAGGGGGATGTCATGATTGAACTGCCCGAAGAGGAAAGCCTTACCCTGCAGGTCAGGGCGGACGAAGGCTGCTTTATGGTTTCGGAAGACGGGGACAGGGTCTATGAGACGGAAATTGAAGTGTCCGCAGACAATAAGGAAGAATTTGAAGGATTCACCGTCAGATTTGAGACCGCCGTAACCGGAAGTGTGGAGTTAGGAGACAGCAGTGGCGTGCTGGGAAGCGAATTTACGGCACAGGTTCATATCGAGGAAAATGTGGATACGGAAGGAATGCGCTGCAAGTGGATTTATGAAGAGGAAGATGTGGTCCTTTTGACAGAGGATTCTGTGTGGGGAGAGGACAGCATATTTAAGGTGGCAGCAGCCGAGGAGCGCACGGCGGTGATTGGAGCCGAGATTTACAGGCAGGATATTCTTCTGGGAACGATGCCGGAAGTGGAGTATCAGATTTCCGAGGTAGATGCCGGGCAGTTTTTGAATGTGTTTACCCTTATCATTGACGAGGATATGGAGATCGATCTTTTGAGCGAAGGCGAAAGCGTGGCAGGCGGCGAACTTAACTTTTATGTGGAGCTGAACCGGGAATACATTGAAAGTCTCGATCACGAGGTTGAGGAGGTAAAGGTATCCTATCTGTCTAACGAGGACACCATGGAGGAAGAGGAGGAAGGGATATTTTCACAGACCATTGCGGTGGAAGAAGCATCCCTCACGAAAGCCCAGCCGGTGGTCACGGTGACCCTGGAGGGGGATATCGAGATCGTGATCACAGCTCAGAAAACCCTGCAGATCGATAAGGACGCGCCTGTCGTCAATATTTCCCTTGTGGACGGGGAAAGCGTGGTCCAGAAAGAATGGCTGTCCCGGGGGGATGGTTATGAAAATCTTCAGATGAAGATCGATGTGGAGGACTTAAGCGGGATTAAAAGCTGCAAGGTCTCATCGGATGAGGAGCGGGATTACCGGATCAGCAAGACCGAAGACAGTTATTACATGAATTTAAGTCTCAAAGAGCGAGTTATGGACTATCGTATCTTAGTTGAAGACCAGCATGGAAACGTTGCCGAGGTATCTTATACCGTCAAGGTTGATAATACGGCTCCGTCGGAGGAGGTGGAGGTTTCTTTTGTAAGTGAAGAGGAAATCGTCTGTGGGGAAGAAATAGCCGGCGGGTATGTATTAGGAGAAGGCAGCGGCGACATTTGTAGCGGAAATCATATCACTGTGAAACTTGCAGTGGAAGACGGCGACGGCAGGGGCAAGACTGCTTCCGGCATCAAGGAAGTACAGGCAGCCGTGCAGATCACCACCCGGGAGGGGACAGATGAGCGGCGTTATACCTTAGAACCGCAGGGAGAAGGAGAGGAAGGGTTATTTTCCCTGTGCATCGATCCGGAAGCGTCCGACCCGGAAATGACTTATCAGATCAAGGAAATCTACATAGAAGATTACGCGGAAAACAGCGTTACCCTTTCGGCAAAAGAGGGGTGCATTGATGAGGTCAGGTATGTGGTGGACCACAGGAAGCCGGCAATCCAATATACCTATCCCCAGGGGATCAAAGACAAAGAAGAAGAGGAAATTTTATACTTTGAGAGGTCTGTCACAGGCAGGGTGGAGATTCAGGACCTGAATCTGGCAGCGTATGAAGTCGCTGTAAAGGATGCCCCCGGATACGGCGGGGCGGAGATTTCCCGGACGGAGGAAGGAGACAGCAGGGCGGTTTATACGTTTGCTTTGAAGGAGGACGGAGAGTACCGGATCGATACCACATTGAAGACGGATGCCGCTTTCCTTAGCAGGAACGGGTTCATAACGGAGCAAAGTACCATCATGATCGTGGACACACAGGCGCCTGTCATAGAAATGAAGCTGTCGGGAGAGGGCGGAGGGGAATACCCGGATTATGCAGACCAGTATTACAAAGAAAATCTGCATGCGGACATTCTCGTCAAGGAAAAGAACGTCGACCTTGTGGAAGTGAGGGTTTTCTGCAATGGAAGCGTGCAGACAGCATACACCGCGGAGGATTTCCTTTTCAATGAGAAGAAGGATGGATGCACGCTTTCGTGTGCGCTGACGGAAGAGGGCGAATATTATCTGGAAGCAGTCTGCCGGGATAAAACCGGAAAGCAGACGGAGTTTAAGAGCAATCTTTTTACCATCGACAAGACGCTGCCGAAAGTGACCCTCACTTATGATAACAATGAGGCAAAGAACGAATTTTATTATAATGATGCGCGGACGGCAACCATCAAGGTGGAGGATGCAGCGCTTGACAAGGAGAGCATCATCTTTAAGGTTGAGACCAGGCGTGGACAGACGCTGGTATTGTCGGCGTGGACAGAAGAGCTCACGGCGGAGGGAAAATTGTTTACCGCCCAGGTGACTTTTGAAAAAGATGATATCTATGACGTGTCCTTCCAGTGCAGCGACCTTGCGGGGAACAGTTCTGAGGTATGCGACGGCGGTCACTTTGTCATAGACACTGCCTCCCCGGTGGTTTCCATCGTATTTGATCACAGCGGCGGAAAAAATGAGATTTATTATAACCAGGACAGAACGGCGCGCATTACTATTGAGGATCTTTCCTTTGACAAAGATGCCTTTACAGTCTCCAACAAGGAGGGAGAGGATATGGTGTCCGTCAGGGCATCGGATGCTTTTGCCGGCACGGAGTGGAAGTATACCACGGAGATTGCCTGCAGCGAGGAGGGCATTTATGAGTTTTCGGTTCAGGCGCAGGACCTTGCCGGAAATGAGGCGGTGGTGGTAAACAGCGAGCGGTTCATCATCGACAAGACGCCGCCGGAAATCGAAATCACGGGTATATTAAATGAATCGGCAAACAAGGGGGATGTGATTCCTGTCATCACCTACCGGGATAAATATCTGGACGACGAACAGTCGGACATTGCAATCAGCGGCTACAAAAACGGAATCCTTGCCATAGAGCCGGCGGTCCGTGCAGACAAAGAAAGCAGAAGCGCACAGTTCGACGCTTTTCCAAGGGAAAGGCAGATGGATGATATCTATACGCTGACCGTACATATAGAAGATAAGGCAGGCAATCAGTCCGAGGAGGAGTACCTCTTTTCCGTAAACCGTTTCGGTTCCACTTTCGGCATCGACAAGGCGACGGCACGGCTGGTGGAAGATTATTACACCAATGCGGAGCAGGATATCGTAATCACGGAGACTAACGTGGATGCATTGCAAAAGGAAGAGATTATGGTCAGCTTCAACGGCGAACCGAAGACCTTAAGGGAAGGAAGAGATTACCGGGTGGCTGCGCAGGGAAGCAGCGCCACATGGAAAGCCTATACGTATACCATTTATAAGGAGAATTTTGCGAAAGAAGGGCAATATGTGGTCACGGTCTTTTCCCAGGATGCCGCACAGAACCAGTCCGATAACAACGTGCAGGATCTGGAGATTGCCTTTGCGGTGGACAAGACGGCGCCCAGTATCGTGGTCACGAATCTGGAAGACCACGGCGTCTATGATCAGAACGACCTGACCTTTTATGTGGACGTGCAGGATAATATGTACCTGCAGGGCATGCAGCTTTTCATCAATGACGAGGAAGTGCAGTCTTATGAGAGGGAAGAATTGACAGGCGCCGTTTCCTATAGGCTGGAGGCAACAGGCGAGCCCATGGATATCATGGTCACGGCGGTGGATGCAGTGGGAAATCTTGGTGAAAAACAGTTCCGAAATATTGTTCTGGGAGAAATGATAAAGGCTATAGAGGAAGAAGATACAGCTTTGTCGGATACGCCTCAGGTAAAAATGGTGGAACAGACCGTTAAAGGACGGATGACGGGATTGTACATCGGCGTATTCGCCATGGCAGCGGCGGCAGCAGTGCTGGTGGCGCTGGTCATCGCATTACGGAAGAAAAAGGAGATAGAGTCATGAAAAAGGTAAGGACAGGAATCTTTTTAAGTGCCTTATGGATGTTTTTGAGCATGATGCCAATAGAGGTCTGTGCAGCGGAGGCGGCTGATGCCGATTTCTCTGTTGCAGAGGAGGCGCAGGAGGATTCCGGGGAAATGAGTTTGGAGGAATCGGTTCCGGAAGCGGAGGCGGTTCAGGAGACAGGTCAGAAAGGAAATTCGGTGAACGAAGCGCGCAACGGTATCCTGCAGGTGAACCTGGTTTACGTGGACGGGGACAACAAGGAGCATGTGGTGCGGGGAGGAAGCGGCTTTCTGGTGGGAAATGAGGAAGGCGCAGATTATGTGATCACCAGCAATGCCAATGTGACGGTCACGGAAGAGTTCCGCAACAGTGTGGGGAAGGAATATAAGGTGGCAAAGTCCGAGCGCAAGAACATGCAGTTTCTTGTACAGGTGGTGGTCAAACGGGATGTGGTGGTAAGCGCCTCCGTGGTCACTTCCAGCGAGCAGGTAAATTTTGCCGTGCTCAAGCTGGGTCAGACGATTTACGACAGGACACCGCTTCTTATTGAAAAGGACCCGGATAGGACCAACGAGATGGATCAGGTCTACACCTTGGGCTTCCCGGAGCAGATCCAGAGCCAGCAGGATGTTTCCTATTACACTTACGAGGACGTGAGCGTGATGAACGGAATCGTATCCAAAAAGGTGACCATGGACGGAACCCTGTATATCCAGCACAGCGCGGCAGTGACGGCGGGAAATGCCGGGGGACCGATCCTGAATCAGTACGGTCAGGTAATCGGCATCAACCAGATCATTCTGGAAGACGGGTACCACTATTCCGTCCATATTTCAGAGGTCACTTCGGTGCTGGATGCGCTGGGCATCCCTTATACGGAGGTGGTGCCGGAGGAAGAGGCGCCGGAACCGGTAGATTTAACGCCCCTTCAAAACGCCATCGACCGGGCAGGGGAAAAGGATCTGCAGGGATATACCGAGGAGAGCATTGAACTGTACAACCAGACGCTGGAGCAGGCAAGGGCGGTTCTTGCAGGTGAAAACCCTAATGAGGAGGACGTGACAAGGGGGCTGACGCTGGTGTCGGATGCGGGCGGATATCTGGTGATCAAAAGCAACAATTATCTGTTTCTGATCATCGGGGGAATCGCTGCGGTATTTCTCATACTGATCATTGTGCTGGCAGTCCTTCTTCTAAAGAAAAATTCCGGGAAGACGGAAGAGGAAAAGGCGGAGAGGAAAGAAAGCAAAAAGAAGGAAAAGAAGAAAAAGGAAAAGAAAGACATCTACGAAAGCCTGGTGGCGGAGCCGCCCTTTACGCCGGCGCCCAAGGCACAGGAGACCTCCGTGTTAAGCAGCGCCATGGGCTTTGACGAGGGCGCTACCATGGTCCTTGGAAATTCCATGCAGCTTGGGGGAACCATCGCCGTGCTGCGGCGGCTGAAAAACAATGAGACCATCAACATTCAAAAGCCCGTCTTCTATATCGGAAAGGACGGACTCAAGGTAGATTACTGCATCAAGGGAAACCCGTCCATAAGCCGCAGCCATGCGGTCATCAAACAGATCGATAAGGAATTTTATCTGGAAGATTTAAAGGCGACCAACGGAACCTACCACAATGATTTGAAACTCCAGTCCTCCCAGTCGGTGAAGCTTGCAAGCGGTGACCGGATCAAACTGGCGGATGAAGAATTTGTATTCAGTATATAGGAGGGAAGGTATGACTTATGTTACATCCCATATAACGGATATCGGTACCAGCAGGAAGACCAATCAGGATGCCCTCCTTGTGAAATCCGCCAGGACCTCCCGCGGGCAGGTGCTGCTGGCGGCAGTTGCAGACGGGGTAGGGGGGCTTAGGCAGGGAGAGCTTGCAAGCAATACCATGACCCATGATCTTGCCCGTTGGTTTCAAGGAAAGCTCCCTTCCCTGATGAAGGAGGATGCCCTGATGGCAAGGGTGCAGGAAGCGTTAAACGGGGTACTGCTGGGCACTCATCAGAAGCTGCAGGATTACATGCGCAGAAACAGCATCCAGCTGGGAACTACGGCGGCGGTTCTGTTCCTCCATGAAAATCAGTATCTGGTGCTCCATGTGGGGGATACCCGGGTGTATTGCTATGAAGGGGGAAAGATGTGCCAGCTCACCAAAGATCACACCTATGTGCAGCGGGAGATGGATGCAGGAAGGATGACCCGGCAGCAGGCGGACGCTTCCCAGCACCGGAATGTGCTGACGCAGTGCATCGGCTCTGTCCGGGAGATGACGCCGGAGGTGCATACAGGCGTCCTTGGCGAAAACGCGTTGTTCCTGATCTGTTCGGACGGCTTCCGCAACCAGATTACAGAGACGGAGCTTAAGGAGCAAATGGCAGATGCCATGATGTGTACATCCGCGGTATTTGAGAGGATACCCATAGACATGGTAAACAGGATAAAAGAGCGGGGAGAAAAAGATAATATTTCCGCCATATTCGTAAAATATACGCAGGAGAAATAAATGCTTGAGATAGGAACCGTCGTTGACGGAAAATACAAAGTTTTAAACCAGATCGGACACGGCGGCATGAGTACGGTCTATCTGGCAATGAATGAGAGGGCAAATAAGCAGTGGGCAATCAAAGAGGTCCGCAAAGAAGGGGTACAGAATTTTGAAGTGGTACGGCAGAGCCTGACGGTTGAAATCGAAATGCTGAAAAAGATGAACCACCCCTATCTGCCCAGCATCGTGGATGTGATCGACCAGGAAGACAGCTTCTTGATCGTCATGGATTATATTGAGGGCAATACCCTTTTGCAGCTGCTCAAGGAATATGGTCCTCAGCCACAGGATTATATCGTGGAGTGGGGCAAGCAGCTCTGTGAGGTATTGGGCTATCTCCACAGCAGGAAGCCGGCAATCATTTACCGGGATTTAAAGCCTGCCAACATCATGCTGCGCCCAAACGGCTCCATTACCTTGATCGATTTCGGCACGGCAAGGGAGTATAAAGAGGAAAACCGGGAGGACACCACCTGTCTGGGAACCTACGGCTATGCTGCGCCGGAGCAGTTTGGAGGGATGGGACAGACGGATGCAAGGACGGATATTTATTGTCTGGGCATGACATTGTATCACCTGCTGACCGGACATAACCCCTGTGAACCGCCTTACGAGTTGCAGGATATCCGGCAGGTCCGACCGGAGGTGTCCGAGGGGCTGGTGAAGATCATCTGCAAGTGCACCCAGAAGAATCCCGGGGAACGTTACCAGACCATCGAGGAACTGCTCTACGAGCTGGAGCACTACAATGAACTGGAACAGCATCACAAGCGGAACCAGATTTTCAAACTTGCCGTGTTCGCCTGCAGCCTTGCCATCACCCTGGGACTGGCGGCAGGGGCGGGAGTCAATTATTATCAGGCGCAGCGCTATTCCGCCGTGAATTATGACAGCATCCTGATGGATGCGGAGAACCAGCGGGAGAGCACTTCCAGGCAGACTACTTACGAATCCGCCATCCTGCTGAAACCGGGAGACGAAAACGCTTATCTGGACTTATTGCAGAAGGAATACTTAAGCGATGACGTCCTAAGCTGTGAGGAGGACGAGCAGCTGCGCAAGATTCTGCTGACCGATGCAGGGGGCATGACCTGCGAGGAGGCACTTAAGAAGAATAAGGAAGGCTATGCGGAATTTGCCTATCAGCTGGGAATCGCCTATTTCTATTGCTATGAGGATACGGGCAGCCGGGTGCTGGCAATCAAATGGCTGGAAGCGGCAGTAAGTTCCGGGGTTCTGGACCCCCAGCAGGAGGAACGGGCAACCCGCCTTACCAAGATCGCATCCTATTACACCATGATTGGAAAGACCTCGAAGTCGGGGGATGTGAGCGTAAGCTACAGCGATTATTTCAAGGATTTGGAGGAAGTGACCCAAGGCGACATTGCCGTAAGCGACAATATCACCACGGCGATGATCGTATACTGCGAGGCATGCACACAGATTTATAATCATGCCAAGCATTTCAAAGATGCGGGAATCGGCAAAGAAGAGATGGAAGCTTTGCTTTACAAGATTGAAAAGACCCTTGAAGAAAATATAAAAGACCAGATAGCAGCAGGGGACGAGCGGAACCAGAGCTTGTATGAACAGACGGCAGCGGCACTGTCCTACGCCCACACGGCAATTCAAAATGCATTTGGGCAGCTGCAGTAAGAAAATGGAGTAAAGTGATGGCAGATGCAAATCTGAAATTTGCATCGCCCCGTCGCGTAAACGCTCCGGAATGGAGATAAAATGAGTGATTTGGCTTATTCTGCTGAAAAAATAGAGATGATGAGGCAGCAGATTCAGTTTTATGAGATATCCTTCCGGGTATGCTTAGCGGGCGCTGTATTTTTTGCAATACTGACCGTATTCATTTATTTTTCATTGGATATCGGGAAAGTGTTCGGAAGGCTCACCGGAATTTACAAAAATAAAGAACTGGTCCGCATCCACCAAAGCAACATGCTCTCGGGCAAAATTGCAGGGGTGTATGGACAAAAAAAGGCATTGGTCTACCAGTATGGTGAAGAGGAGACCGAAAAGCTGAGCCAGCAGGAGGAAGCAACGGTGCCGTTAGCGCCGGCGCCTGAAACCTGCGGGACGGCGGATACCGATTTTCAGATTGTGGAGGATGTCCTGGAAGGGCAGCCGAAGCAGTGGATCGACTAACATTGCTATGTAAGATTTATTTTACATAAATACAAAAGAAAGGAGCAGAACAATGGCAAACATCGGAACAGGAGTAGTAGGTGTGACAGATGGAATGGTAGGCGTATGCGAGGATCTGCAGCAGCAGTCCGTAAAGATCCAGGGCTATATCGAAGAACTGGAAGCCTTAAAGAACCAGCTGCCCAACGACTGGGAGGGTGAAGATTTGGAAACCCTTCTGACGGAATTTGCAGGCTTTAAGTCAAAGCTGGATGAACTTCCGGTCATCATCAAATCCATTGCAGACTGGGGATTCTCGGCACACGAGGCATACACAGCCCATGCAAAGGAAGTATCATCAGCAATCACTGCAATTTTGCAGTAACAGACAGCATGACCATTAGCATTGACAAGGAGGTGAAAGGCTGAATAAATTGCTTGATAGCAATTTATTCACCCAAGAATTTGTGCCGAAGCGTCACAAATTCCATGATGGCAGAGCGAAATCTGATATTTCGCTCGCCTCCTTCGCGTAAAACGCTTCGGAATGGAGGAAAAGATGAGTAATCTGTTTACAGACAATGGTTCACTGGACGCAAAGGGGCGCAGATTTAACGAGTATGCAGCAGACTTGACCCAGCTGCTTTCCGATATCAGCGGCAACATCGACCAGATCGCAGCAGGCGAGCTGAAAGGAACGGCAGTGGATTCCCTCCGCCAGAGCTATGAGGAAATCAGGGCGGGAATCGAGAACCATATTAAAAGAATCGACAGTCTCGGAACAGTCGTATCCCAGACCGCACAGGGCAGGAGCAACCTCGACAGCGAGGTATCCGCAGCAGCGCGGGGAACGGCAGTCTGAGAAGACAGACATTGATGAGCCATGCGGCAGGGAAGCCTGCTGCATGGACATCCTAAATCAAAGCGGAGGATTATATTATGGGAGGACAGATATATACAAACAGCGACGGGCTGGTGTCGGCGTCAAATGATTTCATTTCGGCAGCAGGCAAGATAGGAACGGTAAAGGAAACATTTAACACGGCATTAAATGGATTTATGGAAGATATGCAGGGAGGTGCGGTGACGCCTTTGCATAATTGTACGGTACAGATGAATGGGGAATTGTTTGTGGCAAATGACAGATTCAGCGCCATATCGGAACTGCTGATGAACCTTTTGTACGCCAGAAGCGGTATGGACAATAATCTGGGACTTAATGCTGCAGGAAAAATACAGGAGCCTGCCGGTATGAGGCTGATAAGGGAAGGCATTGGGGAAGCTGCCAGGGTATTAAAAGAGGGAGTGGAATAAGCAGAGTACCCTTGGAAAATAGGATGGAGAGAGGAGGGAATAGGGATGCCGTGTTATTGCAGGGAAATTCAAATGTACAGAAATGATATCGTAAAATTGAAAAGGGCATATGATTTAAATATGAGCATGAACGATACGAATGACTTTCTGGAGGATGAAGTACGGTTGATTAGGTGCAGGGAATGTGCCGCCTACGAAGCAAACAATCTAGATGAGATCGAGACAGCGGTTGACGTGTTGGATGATGAACTCAGACCTAAAAGGAACCAATTGGGTTCTGCAATCATAAGCAAAATGAATGAGGCGCAGTGCAAGATGCTGGATTATTATGCAAGGGACAAGCGCCATCATGAAAAAGAAGAATGGCTTAAGAGCCATAGCCAGTCAGAGGAAGAGACATAAGGTTAGCGTAAAGCGCTTCAGAATGGAGGAAAAAATGGGGAATGCGGGAAACCAGGTCAGGATGAACCTGGACAGAATGAAGGAAGCGATGGAAACATGCGAAGCAACGGCAATTGCGGCGGAAGAGGTCATAGGGGACTTAAAGACGACCATGACAGGTCTTGAAGATAACTATATGGGCGAAGACGCAGATACCCTGCAGGTGCAGATGGGAAATTACTTGGACGGCAGGATGAGCGAAATCTGCTTAAATGTAGGTAAAATGAAACAGGCACTCGAAGAGGGGCTGGAAAAAGCCAGATTCTGCAAGAATTATTGCCAGCACTTTGTGGATGCTTTGGGAGGCGGAGCAAATCAGGCGGTAAGTGACAACAGGGAGATCCCGGGCAGCCTGTTCTGTGATTATGATGCAGTGGCGGGACTGATGGCGATGTGTACCAAGGCAGGGAATTTGACGGAAGAAATCCGGCAGTCGACCTATGACATAGAAAGGATACTTGATTTGGAAATCGTATCCTTCAATGTGGAGTCTTATACATGCGCAGTGCGGACGGAGTGCAACAAGATTGACAGGCTGGATGCGCACAGAAGGAATCTGGAGAACTATGCATCCTTTGTGGAGACAACGGATATGGAGCTTGCAGGGGCGCTGGCAAGAATCTATGATACCTTTACGATTCAGGAACCGGTGGAGAGAAGGAAGCTGGATTATGGGAAGATCGATGCGAAAGTAAAGAAGATGCAGCCGTGGGGAAGAATCAGGGAAGACCTGATTGCACAATACGGGGAAGAAATCGTCAAGGAATGGGGAGAAGTGACGCTGGTCGAAATGATGGAGAAGATGCACGGGCTCCCGGTAGGATATGCGGATGAAGAAACAATCAATATGCTGGGACTGTGCCAGACAGAAGAGGACAGGATATTTGTGGGATTGATGATGCAGGGGAAATATGATGAGGCATTTGCGGTGCCGCCTAATGAGCTGTCGCCGGAGATAAGCCTTATCTTGGCGGATTACTCGGCACATCTGCTCCGGTATGGTAAAAATGAAAAATATGAGGAAGGGGCGGAGGTGTTCACGGAGTTCAACAATGCGATGCTGGCGTCAGGCGATTACATTCGTGTAGAAGTAAATGGTGTAAAGGAATACGTGGAGAAAAAGTATTGGCAGGCGTATCTGGAAATGATGATAGAAGGAGGCGCTGTACAGCTTAAAGCGGAGGAAATCAAATTATCACTTATGGATCCATATGCGGAGGACTATGATATGTCATATTATTCATCCTGCTTTATGACACATGCCATCTTTTGCACGGAAAATGCTATGATGTATGATTTGCGCCACAGGAATGAGGATATTCAATGTAAATTTTCTGATTTAGAAATGATAGGCAACAGTATGATTTTATTTAGTATTAACCATGATTCACCTACATATGGAGAAGCAATTGAAAAGGTATCGATAGGGGTGATGGGAAGCGGTGAGGATGTACAGCTCAACAATGATATGGTGGAGATGAGCGAAGCGAGAAAGGAACAGGAGAGGCTCATACAGGAATATGTCTATTCTTTATGCTCAGAAGGAGCGCTGGCGGTGCTGTCAGCCTGTGCGCCGGAAGTAGCGGTTGCAGCAAGTCTCATGATGATGGCGTTGGAGGGGAAAGCAGGCTCAATATCAGGCACTAAGGCATTTCTGGATGGAAACCTGCAAACTACAGCTTTTGGAATAGCAAATAAGTGGACAAGTGATACGATCAATACCATTGCTGACTTTGAAGCGGCGGCTCAAAATATGGATGCAGTAAATCATAAAGTGCTGATGGAAATGATGGGGAGCGGTGCAAAATATGATATGGTTTCAGCAACAGCAGTTGACAACGTCAACAATAGTAATGCTTTTACTGGTATATATAATCCAGATGTACTTCGGGCAATTAATTATTGGAATAATAATGGAGCGGCTGGCTGGTCTGGGTGGAGTGAAAAAGAAATTGAGAACATTTATACGGCTTTAAAGGACAGAACTCATATACAAGAAAAAATAGAAAATGATTATATGAACGGAAATATCAAATATACATATGAAGAGTTTCGCGAACAGTGTGAAAGGATCCTAAAAGGAGGGGGCATCTTTATAGATAATGAGATGAATACGGAATTATTTTTTGGTGCAATAGAAGAGATAAACGAGCTTACAGGAGTGAACCTCAGAGAAGAATTTATGGAATGGGTTAAGAACGAACAGGGATATATGCCGGAAAATTCTAATTTAGAGCAGGAGGCGGGACAGTGAAGAAATATCAAATTAAATTAGCGGTAATTGCACTTGCAATTGTGATATGTGTTGGAATTATTGCAATGATTTTTAATGGAAAGAAGGATAAAACAAGCGAGTGGCAGGTCACGCAAAGCATGGATCAGCTCTTGTTTATGGAGCCGGGAAAGCAGACAGAAGGAAGCCTGTGCATTGTGGTGCCTCAGAAAGAAAATCCCTTTTTTTTCCAAGTGTTTTTTGGAAAATATATTTCCTTTCAAAAAATAAAAGAGAAAAGGTATTTTGATGATGTACAGGAGGACTATGTAGAAAGGTTTGTGGAGACTATTTATGAATTGTATAATTTTAAAACGGGCGAGATGGAAAAAACACTGGATCTTATTGCAATCGAGGAACAATATACGCCGGGAAAGCTGCACCGTTATGTAGGACTTGACGAGAGAAAAATAGACGGAAAGGAATATCTGATATGGCGGGTCGATGGCTTGAAGGGACAGGAAAATGAAAATGAATCTGAATACATTTTTTATGATATCAACGAAGATAAGGTGGTGAAGGATGTCGCGTTAGATAAAAGCTATAACGAGTCAGAAAAAGGATATTACAAATCAACCCATATTTTAGTTGATGACGAATGTAACTTTTTAGAGGTCAACGGTTATACCCCCCATGATGGAGGGAGCTATGAGACTGGTGAGATAGATATTTATTACTCAAATAGTGATAGGACAGGAATCATGAGGGTCGGCATGCTGGTAGAAGATTTGCCTAAAGAAAATGCAAAGTTATATGAAGAATTTCCCGAGTTAAAAGAGTATGAAGGAGAACCAGGGGAACAGGTGGGATTATGGATTGCAGGATATCTTGACGCAGAAGAAGTGCTGAAGATGATCATGGAGGAGGGAACAGAAATCACCTATGAAGGATGCGTGCTGGAACCGAGAGCTTCTATCGATGGGAAAGAGCATGAAATCTCATGTATGGATGATTATATAAAATGGCGAAACTGGAGGCGGCTTTCAGAGGAATTGGAATAAATATGACAGCAGTCCTCATTGACGAGAAGGAAGAATGATAAAGAAGAAAGCAGCCGTTATATTTATTAATTGGATTAAGAACGAACAGGGATATATGCCGGAGGATTTTAATTTAGAGCAGGAGGTGGGACAGTGAAGAAATATCAAATTAAATTAGTGGTAATTGCACTTGCAATTGTGATATGTGTTGGAATTATTGTAGTATTTTTTAATGTACAGAAGAATAAAGCAAATGAATGGCAAGTTGCGCAAAGCATGGAGCAGTTCTTATTTATGGAAACGGGAAAGCTGACAGAAGGAAGCCTGTGCATTGTGGTGCCTCAGGAAGAAAATCCCTTTTTTTTTCAAGTATTTTTTGGAAAATACATTGCTTTTAAGAAAATAAAAGGAAAAAAATATTTTGATGATGCACAAGAAGCTTATTGTAAAGAGTATGAGGAGACTATTTTTGAATTGTACAATTTTAAAACAGGCGAGATGGAAAAAACATTGGATCTCCTTGCAATAGAGGAAGAATATACGCCGGGAAAGCAGCACCGCTATACTATGCTTGACGCGAGAAAAGTGGACGGAAAGGAATATCTGATATGGCGGGTCGATGGCTTGAAGGGGCAGGAAAATGAATCCGAATACATTTTTTATGATATTAACGAAGATAAGGTGGTGAAGGATGTCGCGTTAGATAAAAGCTATAACGAGTCAGAAAAAAAATATTATAAATCAGTCTATATTTTATTTGATGATGAATGTAATTTTTTAGAGGTCAACGGTTATACCCCTCAGGACGCAGGAAGTTATGAGGCTGGAGGAATATATATTTCTTACTCGAACAGCATCAGGGAAGGGATAGTGGAAGTCGGGATGCTGGCAGAAGAATTGCCTAAGGAAAATGCAAAGTTATATGAAGAATTTCCCGAGTTAAAAGAGTATGAAGGAGAACCAGGGGAACAGGCGGGATTATGGATTGCAGGATATCCTGACGCAGAAGAAGTGCTGGGGATGGTTATGGAGGAGGAAACAGAAATCACCTATGAAGGATGCGTACTGGAACCGGGAGCTTCTATCGATGGGAAAGAGCATGAAATCTCATGTATGGATGATTATATAAGATGGCGAAACTGGAGGCGGATTTCAGAGGATTTGGAATAAATATGGCAGTAGTCCTCGTTGACGAGAAGGAAGAATGATAAAGAAGAAAGCAGCCGGTTATATTTATTAATTGGGTTAAGAACGAACAGGGATATATGCCGGAAAATTCTAATTTAGAGCAGGAGGCGGGACAGTGAAGAAATATCAAATTAAATTAGCGGTAATTGCACTTGCAATTGTGATATGTGTTGGAATTATTGCAATGATTTTTAATGGAAAGAAGGATAAAACAAGCGAGTGGCAGGTCACGCAAAGCATGGATCAGCTCTTGTTTATGGAGCCGGGAAAGCAGACAGAAGGAAGCCTGTGCATTGTGGTGCCTCAGAAAGAAAATCCCTTTTTTTTCCAAGTGTTTTTTGGAAAATATATTTCCTTTCAAAAAATAAAAGAGAAAAGGTATTTTGATGATGTACAGGAGGACTATGTAGAAAGGTTTGTGGAGACTATTTATGAATTGTATAATTTTAAAACGGGCGAGATGGAAAAAACACTGGATCTTATTGCAATCGAGGAACAATATACGCCGGGAAAGCTGCACCGTTATGTAGGACTTGACGAGAGAAAAATAGACGGAAAGGAATATCTGATATGGCGGGTCGATGGCTTGAAGGGACAGGAAAATGAAAATGAATCTGAATACATTTTTTATGATATCAACGAAGATAAGGTGGTGAAGGATGTCGCGTTAGATAAAAGCTATAACGAGTCAGAAAAAGGATATTACAAATCAACCCATATTTTAGTTGATGACGAATGTAACTTTTTAGAGGTCAACGGTTATACCCCCCATGATGGAGGGAGCTATGAGACTGGTGAGATAGATATTTATTACTCAAATAGTGATAGGACAGGAATCATGAGGGTCGGCATGCTGGTAGAAGATTTGCCTAAAGAAAATGCAAAGTTATATGAAGAATTTCCCGAGTTAAAAGAGTATGAAGGAGAACCAGGGGAACAGGTGGGATTATGGATTGCAGGTCATCCTGACGCAGAAGAAGTGCTGAGGATGGTCATGGAGGAGGGAACAGAAATCACCTATGAAGGATGCGTACTGGAACCGAGAGCTTCTATCGATGGGAAAGGGCATGAAATCTCATGTATGGATGATTATATAAAATGGCGAAACTGGAAACAGGTCAGCCCAGAATTAGATAAATAGTAATAAGCACTGAGTAGAGACGGCTGATGTCATTACCACAAAAGAATAAAAGAGAAAATAGGAACCGGAGGAAGCAGAAGAAGAGAAAAGCCTGGTGGAAATAAAAGACGATTTAGATGATGATTATACGGATATTTTGAACGGATTTAAGTATGTCGACTATAATGTGATTGATATATATTTGGGGGATTAAAATGAGAAAAAGAAAAAGTGTGCAATTATACTAGGCGTGATAGCGTTGCAAATTGTTTTGGTAATTTATCTCTTTTATCAATTTCTATCTGTCGGAGGAAAAAGTAGTTAATGGACCTAATAAAATATGTGGGTGATGAGCGGAAAGTGACGGTCCCAAAAGAAGTATGGGGGAGCAGAGTGACGCAGATTGCATGTAACTGTTTTGGCGGTTCAGATGAGATAGAAGTGTATATTCCGGAGACGGTAATTATCATAGGAGATACATTGGAAAACACGGATTCTATTTTTTCATCCAATAATGGCAGACCATGCGGCACGATTGTAACGACGGAAAATTCCTATGCACAAACTTATGCAATAAATTTAGGTATACCTTGCAGAATCGTCAGCGAAGAGGAGATGCGGGGGAATGAAAAGGAATAAAGAATATATATCGATTATAATCATTAACGTGCTGTTCGCCGTTTGTACAATATTCTTTTTAGAATCTACATTGTATATGCCGTGCTTATGATTATGCTCTGGCTGATCATGCGAACGCTTTATGTTGAAGGAGAGCTTATTTCATCCGAATCATTTGAATGGTCGCAGTCAGCGGACGATTTTGCCTTTATTGAAGCTGGAGCAAAGACAAACGGGAGCCTGTGCCTGATAGCCCCTAAGGCGGCTGGATTAAGGGACTGGCACATTGCGTTTGATACATATCTTATTTTTCTGAGAGCGAAAGGGCAGAAAAAGCGCGTATATTATAAGCAGGGAGAAGGGCAGAGGTATGTGTTCGATGAAGTCTGCGCAGACCTGTATAATTTTACGACCAAAGAAACAGAAAAGACATTTGATGTGATGGCAATCAGTCAGCATCAGCCGTCAAATAAAATGTGGGCGTATGGAAGTGATATCGATGCGCAGATTATAGGGGGAAGGAGATATCTGTAATGGGACATCTATGAAACAGAGGAGAAGGGATTACCGGAAAGGATTGTTTACGATGTGGATAGTCAGCAGGTAATAGCAGATCCGAAGAAAGTCGAAGATGGAAAAGGCGGATGGATAGAGGCGGAAAAGGCATATTATCAGTCAGTTTATATTCTGGTCGATGATAAATGCAATTTTCTTGAAGCAAATTATCTGATTTCAAGCGAGAGTTCTGCAAATGGCTATGCAGATGTTAATATAGACCTTAAGGATGGTTGGAGGGATGGAAGCATGCGAAGCAACGGCAACTGCGGCGGAAGGGGTCATAGGGGACTTAAAGACGACCATGACAGGTCTTGAAGATAACTATATGGGCGAAGACGCAGATACCCTGCAGGTGCAGATGGGAAATTACTTGGACGGCAGGATGAGCGAAATCTGCTTAAATGCAGGGGAAATGAAACAGGCACTTGAAGATGCAAAATGGAACCTGGGTACAGGGAGACCGTCAGTACAAGGATGAATATCAGAATATGCTGATTCAGGGCAGTGCCCTCCTGCTTCAGGGGGAGGCAGTCAGCCAGCCATTCTTCACCCACAGGTGGAAATAATATATAGATGAAGCAGTAACAATAAGTTGGATGACAACTGGGGATAGTGTGCTGATGGTTCATGACCAGGCAGAGCTTAGGAGGGCTAAGGAAGAACGGGAGAAGATTATAAGTAACTATATTTACAGCCTTTGTAAAGATGGTGGGTTGAGTGTGATGTCAGTCTATGCGCCAATGGGGGCAGTTGCACTAAGTATTCTATCCATGGCATTGGAAGAAAGCGTGGGAACAATTTCTGGTGCATCAGCTTTCATGAGTGATAATCTGCAGAAAGCAGCTTTTGGAGCAGGAAATATATTTATAAAAGACACAGTTAATACAATTGCAAATCTTCAGCAGGCAGCAGGAAAAATGAATGCACTGAATCGGGATAAATTGATGGAGATGATGGGCAGTGGGGCATACTATAAAATAGAATCAATATATAATTTATCCTGATGGCTGGCAAAATGGAGTTATAAAAGTGGAGATGCCAGCATCTATGCTTCCAGAAAGTAGTTTAGACCTCTATGGAGAATTCCCACAATTGAAAGAATATGTTTTTGGCGAGGAGGACTATGTAAAGTTTTTCTTTGCAGGTTATCCAGATGCTGAAGAAATTATGAGAATGCTGATAGAAGATGGGACAGAGCTTACATATGAAGGATGCGTGATAGACAGTGTAGGTTCTGTGGACGGACAACAGCATGAAATTTCATGTATGGACGATTATATAAAATGGTGTAACTGGAAGCAGGTTAGTCAAATGTTTGAATGACATAATTCCGTTAATTCAAAAAATTAATTAAGAATATACAGGATCATATGCCAGAGGATTTTACCTTAGAACAGAATGCAATATATTATGCATAATCTTAAGCCACAATTCATGGAATTTATAGCATATGAACAAGATGTGTGTAGAGAAACTCATTGACTTAGGGGGAATGAAATGAAGAAAAAAATTATTTTCAGTGCGCTTATAATCATAGGTATGATTGCAATTGCAGGCATTGCGGATGTATTAAGTACTAGGTTGGAAACTGAGGAAGAAATTGTTCCGACTGAATTTGAAAAGATACGTTGCATAGAAAATCTTTCTTTCATAGAGGCTGGTGTCAGGACAGAAGGAAGCCTGTGTCTGATAGCGCCTGAAGGAGAACCGCTGATTTTCTATCAGGTTATTCTTAATGAGTACATATACTGCCGGAAAATAAAGGGAAAAAGATATCCGCTGCCGGAAGGAAACGGGATTGACGATTATATAGACGTATTTGATGAGGATATCCTGGAACTGTATAATTTTAGGACTGGCGAGGTGGAGAAGACGCTGGACCTTGTCACCATAGCAGAAGAAAATACGCCGGGAAGACAGTTCAGCTCGTGGGACATTATTTACGGAAAGGTTGTAGATGGCAGACGCTGCATAGGATGGAAGGTCTATGCAATAGATGATCCATATAATTACAGGACGATGCGGGCTACCACGTATGACTTGGATGCGGACAAGGTGGTGAGGGATGTCAATTTGATACCTTCACGCAAATATACAGAGGAGGAAGTAGAATATTACAAATCCATTTTTATTCTTGCGGACCAGCGATGCAATTTCCTTGAATGCAATAATCTGGTCGGGGAATCAACCAAAACTCCGATTGAAGAGGGAGGCATAGATATTAGATATGTTAATAGCTGGAGGGATGGAATCATAGAGGTGGAAATGCTTGTGGAGATGCTTCCCCGAAATAATGCAAAGCTGTATGCAGAATTTCCGGAACTGAAGGGTTATAATGGGAAGGAAGGGGATAGGGTAAAATTGTTTTTTGCAGGCTATCCGAGTGCAGAAGAGATCATAGAGATGCTGATAGAGGATGGGGCAGAATTGACTTATGAAGGATGTATAATGCTCCGAGGTGGTTCCATAGACGGAAAAAGGCATCAGATTTCAAGTGTAAATGATTACATTAAATGGCGTGACTGGGAACAAGTTGACCCGGAATTGGATAAATAATGTGCAAGTCCTGACAGAGACAGATATGCCTAAATTTCTCTAGGCTTTGGTGGCTGATGCGGACGCTTTACGATGCGGAGAAAGAAATCATAAGACCTAATTCATGGAATTTATAGCGTATGAACAAGGCATGTGTAAAGAAACTCATTGATTTAGGGGGAATGAAATGAAAAAAATAATATTCAGCACGTTTATAATCATAGGTATGATTGCAATTGCAGGCATTGCGGATGTATTAAGTACCAGCATGGAAACCGAGGAAGAAATTGTTCCGACTGCATTTGAAAAAGTATATGGCAAAGAGCAGCTTGCGCTCATAGAAGCCGGAGAGGTGACAGAAGGAAGTCTCTGCCTAGTGGAACCGAAGGGAATAACATTATATTTTTATAATATAATCCTTGATGACTATATTTATTTCCGGAAGATAAAAGGAGAGAGATATCCGCTGGCAGAGGGGGAGACAAGATTTGACCGTATAGAAAAATATAATGAAGATATTATTGAACTTTATAATTTCAAGACTGGTGAGACAGAGAAGACGATTGATTTTGCAGCCATAGCCGAGGAGAATACGCCGGGGAAACAGTTCAAGCGTTTCATCGAAGCGGAAGTCATAGACGGAAAGCCGTATCTGCAATGGAAGGTCTATCCGGTAGAAGAACCACACAATGTGGAACGCGCTGAGATTATCACGTATGATCTTAACGAAGAGAGGGTAGTGGATTATATCGATATATCACCACCGTCTCAGTATACCGAGGAAGAAAAGAGATACTATAAGTCCTTCTATTTGATTGATGATAGCTGGTGTAATTTCCTTGAGATTAACGGATTTATCAGGGAGTCGATTGATAAAAAAGGCATATATGTAGACTATACTGACAGCTGGCGGGATGGAGTCATAATAGTGGAGATGCCGGCATCCATGCTGCCGGAAAATAATGTTAAGCTTTATGCGGAGTTCCCCCGGCTAAAAGAGTATGACATAAAAGCAGGAGACTGTGTGAGGCTCTTTTTTGCGGGCTATCCTGATGCGGAAGAGATTATGGGGATGTTAATGGAGGATGGGACAGAACTGACATATGAAGGATGTATATTGGATAGTGTATTGTCTATAGATGGAAAGGAACATGAGGTTTCAAATATGGATGAATATATCAAATGGTGTAACTGGAAGCTGGTCAACCGGAACTTGGAGTCAAAGCAGTATACCGAATAGAGCGATAAAATAAATATGATGAAGGAGGAAGATAATGGAACAGCTTTTTAAAGATTTAAAGGCTTATGAAAAAGGGAAAAGGTGGATGTGGTTCGAGCTGTTTATTCGCCAGCCAGTCAGCCTGTGCGGTTTGGCATATTTCCTTGTAAGCAGCTTATTGGCAGGAGACCAGGCAGTGAGGAGCTGGCTGATGATAATTATTTTGTCTGCATGGATAGTCCTGGCAGTTATGACACTTGCGAGAAATAGATACAGTTATCCCAGCTGGATTGCGCTGCTGGTCCTGCAGACAATAGCGAGCGTCATGAATACGGAGATATCCTTTTGGAGCGTACTGATTCAGGAAATCATACTGGCGCTGCTGATATTGTATTACAACAAAAGAAAAGATTTCTTTTATAAAGAGGTTTCTGATGCAGAGACCGGCGCAAATGGCAGGAAATGGGAAATAGAATTGGTTGTGCTCATTCATTTGATATTGGCATTTTGTCTGCATTATTCACTAGGCAGCATGTTAAGGATCAGAAGCATGACGATATATGAAAATGAACGGCTGGCGCTCCAGGGATGGTTCCTGTATGGAGGAGGTCTGTACCTGGCCTTGGGATGGGAAAAAATAACCCGGAAAAGATGGTGGCGGACAGCGTTGGGCGCGGCAGGAATGGGAATAGCTGCGGCTGCAGCAAGGGCTGCGCTGGATTATAATCTTAATATGATGGTATTGGATAGCGCGGACCGTAAGGGGACGATGAGGACTTCCTTGCTGATTACAGGAGCTTTTTGTCTGATTTTGATAATGATCTTATTTATGATATTTACCAAGGAGAGAAAATTGCCGTTAAAGGAAGCATGGATACCGATGGCGGTAATGGCATTCATTGCGATTTTCTATCTGGCTGAATATGTTTACAGCTGTGGATGGGTGGGAGAGAAAGAAGATTTGGATTATGCCAGGCAGGGAGTCCTTCCCATGTATGTGTGGAGTATGTCATATTTTCTGACATTGTTCTGGGTGGCACTGCGAATGAGGCGTGTCAAGAGGGGAATCGAGGGATGATATTTTGTAATTTGCGGATGGTATTTTTGCTGGCAGTCATATAGTAATTCTTTTTGCCGCATTTGTAAAAGGAAAGAAATCCTCGCAGAGATAGATATGCCTAAATCTCTCAAGACTCTAGGCAAAATGAATGTACTAATTTCAGCATATATAGAAAGCGTATGCGTGGAGGAATGGGAAGATGCGTAGAAGAAAAGAACTTTTTTTAGTTACAGTAATAAATGTAATGTTTGCAATATATACGAGGCTTTTTATGAAAAGCATGCTATACATTCCACTCATAAAAATGGGTAAATCAACATATTCGACAATAATTGGTTGGTTCTTCTATGTATGTGGTTTATGCATAGTTTTGTTGTGGGGAAAAAAGGAGTTATATGGTTGGAAAAAAATATGCTTACTGTCAGCAGGAAC
>ERZ808054.228-NODE-228-length-69602-cov-33.696656_pt1 | contig 69602 bp, 59 predicted proteins | sample MGYA00380201_ERZ808054 | MGnify/ENA primary metagenome ERZ808054 (study PRJEB31490, sample SAMN06133419) | mouse gut metagenome | isolation source: Z5_2 | host: mice | place: China: Chengdu | collected 2015-05 ... | reverse complement strand
CACCCAGTAAATCCGGACAACGCTTGCCACCTACGTATTACCGCGGCTGCTGGCACGTAGTTAGCCGTGGCTTATTCGACAGGTACCGTCTTCTGCTCTTCCCTGTCAAAAGAAGTTTACAACCCGAAAGCCTTCTTCCTTCACGCGGCGTTGCTGGGTCAGGCTTGCGCCCATTGCCCAATATTCCCCACTGCTGCCTCCCGTAGGAGTCTGGGCCGTATCTCAGTCCCAATGTGGCCGGCCAACCTCTCAGTCCGGCTACTGATCGTCGCCTTGGTAGGCCGTTACCCTACCAACTAGCTAATCAGACGCGAGGCCATCTCTCAGCGATAAATCTTTGGTATCCATGCCATGCGACACAAATACGTTATGCGGTATTAGCAGTCGTTTCCAACTGTTGTCCCCCACTGAAAGGCAGGTTCCTCACGCGTTACTCACCCGTCCGCCACTAAGTAGTCCTCTCCATTGACCGAAATCTCTTTCGAGGGTACTCCGTTCGACTTGCATGTGTTAAGCACGCCGCCAGCGTTCGTCCTGAGCCAGGATCAAACTCTCAACAAAATGGTATCTAAACGCTCTCGCGCTTAAATCATTCTATTGAAGCTCATCTTAGCTTCAATTCGTTTGCCGTGCTCCAGGGTAATTGACTGAACCCCCTTCGCACAGCTTTAATCATGTCCATGTCTTTTCAGACATCGAACTCTGGTGCTTTTCGTTCGTTACATTGTTTAATTTACAAGGTACTCGCTCCGTTCCGTGTTCGGTGCGGAACATTCACTATCTTACCACAGGTCTTTCGGTTTGTCAAGTACTTTTTTCGACTTTTTTCAAAATCTTTTTTCGTACCCGGCTCGCCTGAGCCTGTCGCTCAGAAGCTTGGCTATTTTACCACATCTTCCAGAGCTTGTCAAGTACTTTTTTCGACTTTTTCAAAAATCTTTTTTGTACTCACTCGGCATCGGGCCTCTCGCTCGAAAGCTTGATTAGTTTACCACAGCTCCCAGCTTTTGTCAAGCCCTTTTTTCACTTTCCTCAAAACTTTTTTCAAAGCTTCGATTCCTGCGCCCCTTGCGGTGACAGCTCGCTTACTCTACCAGATTTCCCCCGCTTTGTCAATACCCTTTTTGAAGTTTTTTCCGTTTTTTCAGAATATCCCTTTCTACAGCACTATTTGCATTATTTTTCGCATAATGCGGGATTTACAATGCCCCTTTTTTCTATATACTTATTATATAACAGTGATCCCACCCCGGCGGACCCGTTCCGCCGCCTGAAAGGAGGCCCTCTTATTGCGTTTCACGAAAATGAACGGCGCTGGAAACGACTTCATTATCCTCAATAACTTAGAGGAACGTATCCCCCACGACCGCTTCCCCGACATCGCCCGCACCCTCTGCCACCGTCGCCTCTCCATCGGAGCAGACGGTCTTATGGTAATAGAGTCCCCCCTCCAGGGCGGCGATTACCGGATGCTCTTCTACAACTCCGACGGTTCCCTGGGCGAGATGTGCGGCAACGGCGCACGCTGTATCTGCCGCTACGGCTACGAGGCCGGTCTGACCGGCGAGACCCAGCGGGTGGAATCCCCCTCCGGCCTGGTCACCGGCACCCGCATCGACCAGCGGAACTACCGCATCCGCCTCACGGACCCCACCGTCATCGACCTGGACCGTCCCGTGGACGCCCTGGGCCGCACCTGGCCCTGCTCTTATATTGAATTAGGCACCCCCGGCCTGCCCCACGCCGTCGTCCCTTACCCCGGTCTGAGCGGGCTGTCCATGGACGATCTCCGCGAGCTGGGCAAAGCCCTCCGCTGGCATCCAGCCTTCCCCAAGGGAGCCAACGTCAATTTCTGTGACGTCACCGCTCCCGACCGCCTTGCCGAGCTGACCTACGAGCGGGGTGTTGAAGATTTCACTTACGCCTGCGGCACCGGCACCGGCTCCACGGTCCTGGCCCTCACCCTTTTGGGCAAGGTCAGCGGCCAGGACGTGACCGTCACTGTCCCCGGCGGTGAGCTCCGGGGCACCATCGACCGGGACGGCGGCGCGGTCAAGGCCGTCTGGCTCACCGGCCCCACCAATATCGTCTGCAAGGGCGAGGTCCTTGACGAAAGTCTCCACATCTAAATGTGTAACTTGTTTTAGGAGGAACAAAAACATGAGCAAAGAGATCAACAAAAAAACCATCGCGAAAAACTACCGCTTCCTGGGGATCATGCTGGCGGCCATGGTGCTTGGCTGCATCGTTGGCTGGCTGTGGCCCGCCGCCGTGGATGAGGGCGGCAGCATCATCTCCGGCACCGGAGCCACCGTCCTGAAGCCCATGGGCACCCTGTTCATCAATATGATGTTCTGCGTGGTGGTCCCCATGGTCTTCGCCTCCATTTCCAGCGCCGTGGCCAACATGGAGAGCCGCAGGCGCGCCGGTAAGATCATGGGCGCCACCGTAGCTACCTTTGTGATCACCGGCGCAATTGCAGCGGTCATCATGTACCTGCTGATGCGTCTCTTCCCGCCGGTTCTGGTCCCCTGGACGGAGATCCCCGCCGAGGAGATCGGCGAGCACGCCACCATGGCCCAGATGATCGTCAACTTCTTCACCGCCGAGGACTTCGTGAGCCTCCTCAGCCGCCGGGCCATGCTGCCCCTGATCGTGTTCTCCCTGCTCTTCGGCTTCGGCGTGAATCTGAACGGCGGACGGAACACCCCCGTCGGCAAATTCCTGGAGGACCTCTCTGGCGTGATGCTGAAGGTGGTCAAGATCGTCACCTACTACGCCCCCATCGCCTTCTTCGGCATCTTTGCCGACCTGGTGGCCACCTACGGTCCCCAGATCACGGAAAACTACGGCCGCGCCCTGCTGGTGTACTATCCCCTGTGCCTGGTGTACGTCTTCACGGCCTTCCCCCTCTTCGCCTGGTTTGGCGGCGGCAGGAAGGGCGTGGGCGTCATGTTCCGCCACATCGCCAAGCCCGCCATCGTCTCCCTGGGCACCTGCTCCTCCGTGGCCACCATCCCCACCAACATGGAGGAAGCCGAGGACACCGGCATCTCCAAGGATGTCAGCGACATGGTGGTCCCCCTGGGCGCGACCATGCACATGGACGGCTCCTGCTTCTCCTGCGTGCTGAAGATCGCCTTCGTCCTGGGTGTCTTCGGCGTCCCCTTCGAGGGCGTCGGGATGCTGGTCAAGGTGGTCCTGGTCGCCGTTCTCTCCTCCGTAGGCATGAGCGGCGTCCCCGGCGGCGGCTACATCGGCGAGTATATCATCTGCTCCATCTTCTTCCCCAACCAGATGGAATTGGCCTACCCCATCCTGGTGGCCATCGGCAATCTGGTAGACCCCCCCGCCACCATGATCAACGCCGCAGGCGACTACGTGGTCTCCTTCATCGTCTCCCGCTTCGTAGACGGCAAGGATTGGCTGGAAAAGGCCCTCAGCAGGAAAGCCAAATAATTTCTCCAAATTTTTATACGAGCCAAAGCGTGAAGGCCATCCAGGGGATGGCCTTCACGCTTTTTATTATCTGCACTCTACTTGGCAAGCCCACTATTTTGATATCAATAACATTATCTTGCATTCTTAATTCAAAGACAACTGTCATATAATTTTGATATCAAAGTAATGTGAGGTTGCCATGGCAAACTATTACACCCCTTTTTCCCTCCGGGTATCGGAGGAACTGCTGGCAAAGATCAAAGTGATCGCCGTCCGAAACAAGCGCTCCGCCAACAAAGAGATCGAATACGCCCTGGAACAGTACGTCAAGGCCTTTGAGGAACGGCACGAGGAGATCATGATTGACGGGGATGCTCTATAATGTATATCAAAGAGGCCGTCGTCCGCCGCTTCCAGGACCTGTGCCGGGAACGCGGGATCAAATACAACGAGCTGGCGACCCAATCGGGCGTAACGCCTTCCACCGTCTACAGCATGATGGACGAACGCCGCCAGGGCATCTCCATCGTCACGATCAAAAAGCTCTGTGACGGGCTCGGCATCTCCATCCCGGAATTTTTCACATCGTCCATCTTTGAGGAGCTGGAGCAGGAAATTTATTGAAATACCCGCCCCCCTACCCTTCCACCAACACACGAAAGTCAGGAGGCCCCCATGAAATCAACAGGCATCGTACGCCGGATCGATGAGCTTGGCAGGATCGTTCTGCCCGCCGAGCTGCGCCGCACCCTGGACATTGGAGAGCGGGAGACCATGGAGATCTTCGTGGACGGCTCCTCCATTGTGCTGAAGAAGTACAGCCCCGCCTGCATCTTCTGCGACAGCGGACGGGACGTCGTCCTATTCAAGGGCAAGAGCGTCTGCTCCCGCTGTCTCCGCCAACTGCGGGAAGCTCCCTGAGTCCTCCCGCCATAGAGAAAATCGCGGCTCGATGTCTCCATCGGGCCGCGATCTCTATTCTGCCGGAGTTCTATTCCTTCTCCGCCTCCAGCACATACAGCCGGCTCCCGAAGTCCCCCATCACCCGGGTCTCCCCGTCAAATCCGGTGCCGGAGAATCCCTGCTTCAGCCAGGCGCCCGCTTTCATCAGCATGTCCCCGGAGGCGGTCAGCTCCTCCCGCTCTCCCGGCAGGCGCACCAGCTTTTCCGCCGCCTCCGACAAGGACCCGGGCCGGACCCGCACCGGCGAGACCATGTTCACCAGTGACCCAAAGGCCGCCAGCTCCGTCCCCACCGGCCTGACCGACAGCCGGTAGACGTCCCCGGAGGCCAGCCCCCGGGCCAGCAGCCGCACCCCGGCCGCGTTGGGCCGGTTCTCCTGCTGGAGCAGCAGAGACAGCGCCGTGCCGTAGTCCCCGGATACCGCCATCATCTGCCACAGTCCGTCCTCTCCGCCCCGCAGGCGGTAGAGCCTCCCGAACTGCAGCGTCCCCCGGTACTTCTTATAGAACGCGATCTGCCCCGCCACCTTGGTCTTTTCCCTCTCCGGCAGGCTGCACAGATCCAGCTCATACCCCAGCAGCCCAAAGGCCGCCGTCTGGAACCGGCTGTCCAGCGGCGCGTTCCGCAGGGTCTGGTGGTTGGGAATGGCGCTGACATGGGCCCCCATCACCGACTGCGGGTACCCGAAGCTGGCGTTATACTGCATCCGGCACCGGCACAGCGCGTCCGTATTATCCGACAGCCACACCTGGGGCATGTAGGACAGCATCCCCAGATCCGTCCGGTTGCCGCCGCTGGCGCAGGCCTCAAAGAGTATTTTGGGGAACCGTGCCGTCAGCTCGCCCAGCACCCGGTACAGCCCCAGGATATACCGGTGCCGCACCTCCCCCTGCCGTTCCGGCGGCAGGGCGGCGGAGTAGGTGTCCGTCATCACCCGGTTCATGTCCCACTTGACGTAAGCGGGCTTCGCCTCCTCGAATACCCCTGACAGCACCCGGATAAGGTGATCCTGCACCTCCGCCCGGCTCAGATCGAGGATGAACTGGTTCCGTCCCACCGCCTGCCCGGGGCGTCCCAATATCCAATCCGGGTGGGCCCGGTACAGCCCGCTGTCCTCGCTGACCATCTCCGGCTCCACCCAGAGCCCGAACCCGATGCCCAGCGCCCGGACGCGGTTTGCCAGACCGCCCAGCCCCTCCGGCAGCTTCCTCCGGTCGGCTATATCCCAGTCTCCCAGGGACCGCCGGTCGTTGTCCCGCTTCCCGAACCATCCGTCGTCCAGCACGAACAGCTCCGCGCCCAGCGCCTTCCCCTGCCTGGCCAGCCACAGGAGGTCCTTCTGGGTGAACCGGAAATAGAAGCTCTCCCAGCTGTTCACCAGCACCGGCCGGACCCGCCGCTTCCACCATCCCCGGACCACGTGCTCCCGGATGAAGGCGTGGAGGTTCCCGCTCATCTCCGCCGCTCCCCAGCCGTAGGTCATGGCCGCCTCCGGCGTGCAAAAGCCCTCCCCCGGCTCCAGCCGCCAGGAGAATCCCTCCGGCTGTATCCCCTGGAGGAACCGCAGCTTCCCATATGCGTTGCCGCAGGCGCACTCGAAGTGGTCCCCGCTGTAGAGCAGGTGGAATCCATAGCAGTCCCCATGGGTCTCATCCGTCCCCCTACCCTCCAGCATCACGAAGGGATTGGCCCGGTTCGAAGAACACCCCGTCCTGCTCCCTCCGGAGACCGTGCCTGGCCCGCACTCCGTCCGGACCGGCTCGAACTCCCTGGCCCACGCCCCGTTGAAGGAGGTAAAAAGATACCCCTGCTCATCAAAGTCCACTTGACTGCTCAGCAGCCGCAGCACCGTCACCGGCCTCCCGCCCAAATTGACCAGCCGCGCCGACCGTGTGATCACATCGCACCGGTCGAACGTGGTATACAGCAGCTCCAGCCGCAGTCCCCCGCCCTTCTCCAGCAGCGACACCCGCAGCGTCCGGCATCCGCCCGTCTCATCGTAAGCGGACGGCAGCCCTTCCAGCTCCGGCTTCTCCTCCAGCACCTCCGCGCCCTCGAACCGGAAGTCCGTCAGCGTATCGCCCTCCGCCGTTCGCACGATCGCCATGCTCTCCCGCAGGTCCCCCAGCCCGGGACTGGAGACCTCCAGCGCCATGTCCTCCAGGCAGACGCCGTCCAGCCCGGCCCCGTTCCCGGGGAAGTGCCGCACCTGGGGGACCAGCGCCTCCAGGCCTCCGGCCAGGTCCAGCCTCCGCCCATAGTAGAGGTGCTGCAAAAATCCCTGCTCCGTCACCCGGAAGCAGTACGTGGTCCTCCGGGTCTCCAGCAGGAAAAACTCCTTCATCATACGGATCATAGCCCCGTCTCCTCTCGTTTTTTCCTATTTTACCATCCCGCTCCCTGCCTTGCAAGTGCCTCTCCCAGAACGCTCTCCAGAAATTCCCGAAATTATTTTAGAGATTTTTCGCAAAAAGCCTTGCCATTCCATCTCCGCTGTGTTATAATACAGACAATTTGATATAGGAAGGAAGTGATAGCGAACATGATCAAGCCTTTCACCGGTGTCGATATTGACGACATGATTTTCGGTGAGCGCGATGCCTCCATCAGCGAGCGGTAACCCTGTTTCCCGGCAAAAGAAGAACGGAAAGGCCACGCTTGTAGAGCGTGGGTTTTTTATTTTTATGTGCCAGATCGTGTTCACCCCCGTCTCCAAAGCAGACGGAAGCCCCGGTTTTCTGGAATGAATCCCATTCCGAAAACCGGGGCCTTACTTTTTCTTGAAAGAAAAAGTAAGCAAAAAGAACTTTAAGTTCGCTCCGCACTCTCCTGCGGCCCTTTACATTCCCACACGGTAACGGGACCCGGCATCTGATCGATGCCAGACTGCCTACAGGATGAAGCCCCCGTCCACCGTCAGCACCTGCCCGGTGATGAAGTCCGCATCATCCCGGAGGAAAAACGACACAGCCCGCGCCACATCCTCCGGCGTGCCCAGCCGTCCGGCAGGGGTCTGGTCCACCAGGGACGCCAGCGTCTCCTCCCCCAGCCCCCGCACCATGTCCGTCTCAATGACCCCCGGCGCAACGCAGTTGACCCGGATATGGGAGGGCGCCAGCTCCATGGCCAGCGACCGGGTAAGCCCGATCACCGCCGCCTTGGACGCGGCATAGGCCACCTCACAGGAGGCCCCCCGCAGTCCCCAGATGGAGGAGATGTTCACGATCCCCCCCGCCTTCTCATGGAGCATATGGGGCAGCACCGCCTGAATGGTGTGAAACGCCCCGTCCGCGTGGACGGCGAACATCCGCCGCCACAGCGCCTCCGGCGTATCCTGAAACAGGTCGTTCTGGGCGATCCCGGCGTTGTTCACCAGCGCCGTCACCGGCCCCAGTTCCTCCTCCACCTCCCGGACCGCCGCATCGACCGCCTCCCGGTCCGCCACGTCGGCCTGGACCGCTAAGGCCCTGCCGCCCTGCCCCCGGATCTCCGCTGCCAGCGTCTCCGCCGCCGCCCGGGACTGCAGGTAATTGATCCCCACGGCGTACCCCTCCGCCGCCAACCGGCGGACGATGGCCCGTCCGATCCCCCGGCTCCCGCCGGTCACAAATGCCGTTTTTCCCATAGCGCCCTCCATGCTCGTATCCGTTTCTCTTATAGTACCCATCCCGCTCTATTCTGTCAAGAGGGCCGAAGGCCGGTCAGCAGATCCCGTGCTTTTTACACTCCGCCAGCACGATATCCCGGAAATGTGCCTCCTTAAAATGGAGCCGGACGTCTACCGGGTCCACATAGGCCCCCGCTTTTAAATTCTGGATGACCGCCTCCGCAACGAAGCACTCAAACACACGCTCGTCAATAAACGCCGTCTCGATTTCCGCATTCATCCCTTCATCAATGCCCCGCACTGCATGGCGGTAGATCAGGTTCTCCCGGCCCAGCAGCCGCCCCATGCTTTCCAGGCACCGCAGTCCTTCCACCATACTGCTGATCGTGATTTTCCCCTTGTAAGCCAGAGCCCTCTCTCCACCTGTCAGAATAAAATCCACCGTTGTCTCCAACGCCTCCGCCAGATCAACCAGCAGCGCGGTGTCCGGCAAAGCTTCGCCTCGCTCCCATTTGCTCACAGCCTGAAAACTCACGCCCAGCCTTTCACCCAAATCGTTCTGCGTCAATCCCCGGCCCTTCCGCAGCACCGAGATCTGACCGCCTACCTTTTGCAGATCCATAACAACCGTCTCCTTATATCCTGTTTATGAAGCGCTTCTGAAATGATAATACCACGCCGCCTCCATAGAAACAATAACGGAGCGGTTGAAGATTTCCGGCGAAAACTCAACCGGGCAGTCCTCCGCACCTAGTGCCGTCCATGTGGCCCGCTCTGCGGGTTTTGTTTGGCTAAGACATCAGCAAAAACCTCCCGCGCCATCCTGTCCCTCCTGCGTTACCGCAGTTTCCACGCCAAATCACTCAAAAACAATTCCTGCTCCAGACGTTCTACTGTGGTATCGTGATCGATATGGACGAACTCCACGCCCATCATGGTACACCAGTCCCGCATCATGCCGGCGGTCACGTCGTAGCTGAGTACCGTGTGGTGGGCTCCGCCGGCGGTGATCCAGCACTCCAGCCCGGTGGTCAGGTCCGGCTCGGCGCGCCACATGACCCGGGCCACCGGCAGGTTGGGCATGGGCAGGATGGGCTTGACCGCCTCGATGTCCTGGCAGATCAGGCGCAGCCGCCCGCCCATGTCCACAAGGCTGACCACGATGGCCTTCCCCGCCCTGCCCTCAAAGACCAGACGGGCGGGGTCCTTTTCGTTCATGCCGATGTGCAGGGGGTGGGTCTCAATGCGGGGACGGCCCGCAGCCAGAGAGGGGCAGACCTCCAGCATGTGTGCCCCCAGAGAGTATTCCCGGCCCTCCTCCAGGTGGTAGGTGTAGTCCTCCATAAAGGCCGAGGCCCCGTTGCCGTTTTCGCCCATGGCCTTGAGGACCGCCGTCATGGCGGCGGTTTTCCAGTCCCCCTCCCCACCGTAGCCGTAACCCAGGGACATCAGGTGCTGGGTGGCCAGACCGGGCAGCTGCTCCATTCCGTAGAGGTCCTGGAAGGTGTTGGTGAAGGCCAGACAGCCCTCCCGGTCCAGCATCCGCCGGATGGCAATCTCCTCCCGGGCCTGATAGCGGATGGCGTCCATGTTATCGGTGGCGATGTCGTAACCGGCCCGGTATGCCTCCATCAGGCCATCGGTCTCCGCCTCGGTGACGGCGGCCATCTCCCGGACCAGATCGCCTGTGGCCCAGGTGTTTACCTGCCAGCCAAGCTGGGCCTGGACGGCCACCTTGTCCCCCTCGGTGACCGCCACATCCCGCATATTGTCCCCAAAGCGCATCACCTTCATATCCCGGGACACTGCCGCGCCGGCGGCGGTCCGCATCCACTCCGCCAGACGGCGGCGCACCGCTTCGTCCTGCCAGTGTCCGGCGATGACCTTCCGGGGCAGGCGCAGCCGGGCGGCGATGAAGCCGTGTTCCCGGTCCCCGTGGGCGGCCTGGTTGAGATTCATAAAGTCCATGTCGATCTCTTCGTTAGGGATCTCCCGGTGGTACTGGGTAGCAAGATGGCAGTAGGGCTTCTGGAGCTGGGCCAGGCCGCTGAGCCACATCTTGCTGGGGGAAAAGGTGTGGCACCAGGCGACGATGCCCAGACAGCGGCCGTCATAATTTGCCTCCCGGATCACGCCGGCGATCTCCATGCCGCTCTTCACCACGGCCTTGCACGCCAGAGGCCAGGGCAGGGTCCGGCTGAGGTCCTCCGCCATCTCCCGGGCGCGGCGCTCCACGGTCTCCAGCACCTGCGGGCCGTAGAGGGTCTGGCTTCCCACCACGAACCAAAATTCACCGGTTCTTTTATCCATAAACAGACTCCCTTCTGACAAGCTCCCCGGCGGCGCGCTCTACATCCAGCGCGGCGCGGTAGCGGGTCATGTACGCTTCGAATCCTGCCCGGTCATCGGCCTGGGGCTCCACGCGGCGGCAGGGTACGCCGGGAAATACCCGCTGGGCCAGATAGGCATCCAGAGGCTGCGTCCCGGTTCGCTGGATTTTGTACGCGGCCAGCAGGGCCATGCCCCAGGGGCCGCCCTCCCCCGCCGTCTCCATCACCGACACCGGCACGCCGAGAGCCCCGGCCATCAGCCGCTGGGCGGCGCCCGGCGTTTTGAAGAGGCCGCCGTGACCCTGGAGCTGATCCAGCGTCACCCTCTCCTCGCCGGTGAGCAGGTCCATGCCCATCTTCAGCGCCGCCATGGCGGCGTACAGGTGGGCGCGCATCAGGTTGGCCAGGGACAGCCTGGCCTCCGGCGGCCGCATAAGGAGGGGACAGCCGCTGTCCACACCGGCAACGGGCTCGCCGGAATAGCAGTTGAAGGCCGTCAGGCCTCCGCAGTCCGCGTCGCCCTCCAGCGCCTTACGGTAAAGCAGGCCGTACAGCACCGGTTTGTCCAGCCCGGCCCCGGCCGCCTCCAGGGCTTCCCCGAAAACTCGGACCCAGGCGTCCAGATCGCTGGTGCAGGTGTTGCAGTGAACCATGGCCACTGGTGCGCCGGCGGGGGTGACCACCATGTCAATGGCCTGATAAACCCGAGAGAGGGGCCGCTCCAGCACCGCCATGGAAAAGACGGAGGTGCCCGCGGATACGTTCCCGGTCCGGGCAGCCACGGCGTTGGTGGCCGTCATGCCCGTTCCGGCGTCCCCCTCCGGGGGGCAGAACGGAATGCCGGGGGGCAGGAGTCCCCCCAGAAGGGCCGCTCCCCCGGCGGTCAGGACGCCGGCGTCCTCCCCCGCAGTGAGGGGCTGCGGCAGGAGGGACCGGAGGCTGAGGGGACAGCCCCGCCGGGCGGCCAGGGCGTCGAACCGCTCCAGCAGGTCCTGGCGGTATGTCAGGGTATCGCTGTCGATGGGGAACATGCCGCTGGCGTCGCCGATGCCCAGGACGTTGACGCCAGTGAGGCGGTAGTGGACATATCCCGCCAGGGTGGTGATATGGGCCACCTGGCTTACGTGGGGTTCGCCGTTCAGAATGGCCTGATAGAGATGGGCCGCGCTCCAGCGCTGGGGAATGTTGAAGGCAAACGCCTCCGTCAGCTCCGCCGCCGCCGGTCCGGTGGTGGTGTTGCGCCAGGTGCGGAAGGGGGTGAGCAGGTTCCATTCCCGGTCAAAGGCCAGATACCCGTGCATCATGCCGGAGATCCCCATGGCGGCTGGCTCCCGCCCGGACAGTTCCGCCAGAGCGGCGCGCAGTCCCGTCCAGACCTCCTCCAGGGAGTAGGTCCAGTATCCGTTTTCCAGCCGGTTCTCCCAGGTGTATTCGCCGGAGACGGCGGGGCGGTACGTCCCGTCAATGGCAACCGCCTTGATGCGGGTGGAGCCCAGCTCGATGCCGAGCGCCAGTAAATCTTTCATATTCAGCCTCCAAAATGTCGTATTGCCTGCGGATGGGAGAGGGCTGCGTGTGCGCCCTCTCCCATCCGCAGGTCTTTATGCCGCGAATGCGTTTGTGGTCCGTCTGTTAAACTATATCATTCCTGCATCCTACAGGGACAATATATAATGTGAAGAATCGCAGCAGAGCGTGTCGCTGAAGTTAGTATATATATTTGCTGATGCCGCCGCAGCTGACTATGATCCATGCTCCCCACAAAAGGGCTGTAAACAGGCCGCTCCAGATGCTGTTGGTTTTTTTGCCAATATAGAGATTGAGTGCATTGGCGACCAGCATTCCAATAGCTAGCGGTAAAATAGCGATTGTGTAAATATACATCCGGTCTTTAGCAAAGTATGCTGCACCTGTCAGTGTATGCCCTATCATAAGAATTAGGATGAACACCAACCAAAGTAGGAATAGTCCTCCAACGGAAATTGCCGAGCCCAGGCCAATGGCCTTAGACAGTCCCTTCCTTGAGTCGTCTGTGTCTGTGAGACCAATACTCTTAAACGCAAGGCTGCTGGTCAAGAAATACGGAATTTGGAACAAGAAATACATAATTACGCAAAACGTGCGATTGGGCTTGACTGCCGAGAGCATAAATGTTGCGATATGGATACCCTGCTGCGTATAGGCAGAAAACAGAAGAAATACCAGATAGCCGCTGCCAACCGTTGCTAGTCCGAAGAATAGAGCCCGCACAATATAGCCGATGTCAAAAGCTTTTTCATCAGATGTGGCAAAGCCGTATGTACGAAGATTCCCGCCGTTCTTTTTACCCCACAGGAAATGGAACCCCAGAAAAATTACCAGCATACCAATCGAAACGGTCCACTGCCAGGAAATATAAGAGTTATTGGTTCCGCTGAGTAACCATAGGCCGCTGATGTTAACCCCAAGGAATTTCTGAGCAGATAGGATACCCGCACGGAATAGTGCGACAGGGACTACTGCCAGCAGGAAAAGAGAGACATACCACTGCCGAGATCTTCTTGGGAAGCTGATGTATTGGGCTTTCTGAAGGTGAAGGCCAGAAAAAGCTTTGGTCTCGAGCAGGGCGGAGGCAGTTAGGAACATGGCGAGTACGGTCGTAAGAAAAATCAGCAGGAAACCCAAGTCCTTCCATTGCAAGATGAGGCTGATATTTCCGCGATCTGCGAAGGAAGATACGCCACTGTCCATTCCGATCCCCACCTGGCTAGTAATGGTATACAGCACTGTACGGATGGCATCGTTTGTGACCAGGTAATAGGCATGGCAGGATTCCGGCATATAGGCGGTGCGATTATAGGTTCTGCCGTCAGTTCCGGTAACAGTATATGTTTTGTTGATCTCAACGGAGGGTACCGCATCTGCTTCGCTGGTATAATCTGCGAAAAATATCCGGCGCATTTGCTCATTTTGGAAGAGCGAGGCCACATTATTTTCACTGCGAGCCAGCGCGCTTTCGTCAGCAACACCTAAAATATTGGAGAAGTGGAAGTTGTGGACCTGATTCTCCGTGCTGCCGTAATTATTCATTCCTAAGTTTACTTGCAGGAATACATCTTCCTGATGGTTCAGGGCAAATGCCATGGTATATTGACCGCCCATAGAGTGTCCCATGGTAATGATTTTATCAAAATCAACGAAGCTAAAGCTTTTCACTGTATTCCAGACTGTCTCAGCTCCCATTGTGGGCAACCCGGAAACAGCACCTGGCGTAGTTTCAGCTCCACCAGTGGGAATATCAGAATTATGACAACCTGAATAATCCCAGGTCATAACAACATATCCCCGGCGGGACAGTTCTAGAGCATAAGTACCCATCTGCTCTAGCATATCGTTGCCTCGTGAGTGATCATAGCACATGGAGCTGAATGCTCGGCAGTTGCTGTATTCGGTTTATAGAGCATTGTGTTAATTTCATCGCCATCTGGACTGACCAACACCATATGCGATACTTCAGTTTTGCCCCAGTTGCTGTCTGTGCCGATAACCAATGTCAGTGACAGAACAAATAATACGATAAGTATCCCGGCAAAGATGCCATGAGTTTATGAAAATTTCATTAGTACCCTCCTATTTTTTGATATTCCTCGATACACAGCAGTGTGGATGTTATCGTTCCGTCTTGGTTGGAATGCCCTTAGAATCGGAACGCAACCTTGATGTCACCCTCCTCGCCGGAAGCGCAGCGGAAAGCGGCCTCCCACTGGTCCAGGGGGAAGGTCCTGGTCACCACGCCCTCGGTTTTCAGTCGCCCGCTGGTCATGTTCTCGATGACAAAGGGATAGGTATGAGGGGAAATATGGGCGCCCCGGACATCCAGCTCCTTCCGGTCCCCGATGATGGACCAGTCCAGGGTGGTGGGCTGGGCGAACACGGAGAACTCCACAAAGGTGCCCAGCTTGCGGATCATCTGCATCCCCTGGACCACCGCCGCGGGATGCCCTGTGGCCTCGATGTAGATATCACAGCCATACCCTTCGGTCAGCGCCATAATCTCCTTGACCACGTCCATTTTTCCGGGGTTCCAGGTCCGGGTCGCGCCGAACTCCCGAGCCTTTTCCAGCCGGTCATCCCGCATGTCCAGCACGATCAGCTCCCGGGGGTTCGCCAGCCGCGCGCAGGCGGTCATCCCCAGCCCCAGGGTTCCGGCTCCCGCAAGGACAACGATGTCCCCGCCGGTGATCTCCGCCCGGTCCACCGCGTGCTTGGCGCAGGCGTAGGGCTCGATCAGCAGGGCGCTGGACAGGGGCAGCTCCTCGGGGACCCGGGAGATCACCGCGTGATCTGTTCGGATCCGCATGTACTCCGCCATGGCTCCGCAGTAATCCCGGAAATAGCCGTACATCCGGTGGGGCTGGCACATCCAGTACTGGCCGTTCCGGCAGAAGCGGCACTGGCCGCAGGGAGCGATCTGGTCGCAGGTGATCCGGTCGCCCACGGCGTAGCCCTCCACCTGGCTGCCCACAGCGGCCACATGGCCCAGGAACTCGTGACCGGGAATGAACGGGGCCTCCACCCAGGCGGGCTGGCTGTGGTCCCCCCAATACTGGGGTGCGCCGTGGAGGCATTTCAAGTCGCTGGTACAGATGCCGCAGCCCTCCGTGCGGATGATGATGTCCCGGGGGCCGCATTCCGGTACGGGCCAAGCCTCTTCCAGCCGGTAGTCCGACGGGCCGTAGGCGACCAAGGCCTTCATCGTTCTGGGAAGCTCCACAAACATATCCATCCTCTCCTTCCTTTTCTTCATCTTGCGCTTTTATCCTAGCAGATATTTTTTCTGAGCACAAGCTGTTTTGGATGTAAATTGCAGATTTCTATAGATCACACAGTACAAATTTTTAAATAAAAATATTTTTAAGTACAACACGAAAAATATAGGATATATTCTTGACTTAATAACAAAAATTGATATAATCGAAATAGAAAAACAGCTAATATAAAACGACCTACGCGAGGAATATACCAGGATTTTCCTATAATTTGTATTGTTTTAGCGCGCACGCGCTTGATATCATCCTTTGGGGAGGGGAAATATGTCCTTCAAATATTTACAGCTGGCTGCCGCTCTTCAAGAGGAGATCGTACAGGGTGCTTTTCCGGACAAGCTGCCTACAGAAAAGGAACTCACCGTGCGATATCAGGTCAGCCGCCAGACCGTGCGCCAAGCGCTGGAGCGGCTGGTGGAGCTGGGACTTATCGAAAAGCGGCAGGGCAGTGGTTCAAAGGTTAGACCCCAGACGATAGTCCGGGGAAGCGGCCGCATTGCCATCGTGACATCCTATATTGACGACTACATCTTTCCAACAGTCCTTCAGGACATACAAAAGCTTCTCACGCAGCGCAACTATTCCACCATGCTCTTCGCCACCCGGAACTCGTTGGACCAGGAGCGGGAGATCCTCCAGCGGCTCCTCAGCCAGCCTGTGAGCGGTCTCATTGTGGAGGGGACCAAGACAGCCCTCCCAAATCCCAATCTGGACCTCTATGACAAGTTGGCTCGGGCCGATATCCCTGTGGTCTTCCTCCACGGCTGCTACCGCGAACTGGACGGCGCGGTGTGCGTATCGGATGACAACTTCGGCGGCGGATATATGCTGGCGCGGCATCTCATTACCCGGGGGCACACACGGATTGCCGGGATATTCAAAAGCGACGACATCCAGGGACACCAGCGGTATTTGGGCTTTTTGTCCGCCATGCGGGACGCGGGGCTGCCGCTGGCGGACGGACAGGTCCTTTGGTATTCCACAGAGGAGCGAAAATATCTGCTGGACTACGGATATACCCAGCTGCTGGAACACTTTCTGCGGGCCTACCTGAGAAGCTGTACGGCGGCAATCTGCTATAACGATGAGATCGCCGACAAGCTGATTCGGCTGCTCCTGGAGAAGAAGAGGCGGGTCCCGGCGGATGTGGCGGTGGCCAGTTTCGACAACAGCTATTACAGCGACCTGTGTCCTGTGCGGATCACCTCGCTGTTCCACGAGACGCACAGGATGGGCCGCCTGGCTGCCAGCCTTCTGCTGGATCGTATGGAGGGCAGGGCGGTAGAGTCACAGACGATCTCCTGGAAGCTGATGCGCAAGGAGAGCAGCTGATACTTTTTTCTAGAAAAAAGGTATTAAAAAGAGTTCAGACGGCGTGTGCGTTGCCGAGCCCGTCATTTGGCGAAACCAAGTAACGGGCCTCAGACGAAACCTATTGCTGTTTTTGGATTTTTTGTGTCTATCTATTTACCCCATGTGAACACCACTTATGGGGCGTGATGTTTGCAGCCGCGTTTAGATACAATTTATCTGCTATGAGCCAGACGGTTTTTGTCTAGGCTATCCTAACCACAGGTGATTGAAATGAAAACAAGAATCAAAGACCTACGTACAGACAACGATCTTACACAAGCCGAAATTGCATCGGCTATCGGCATCACACAGCGCAAATACAGCTATCTGGAAACCGGAAGACAGCAATTGACGGACGATCTGTTAGTGCGTCTGGCTGTTTTTTATAAAACAAGTATTGACTACCTCCTCGGCCTGACCGATGATCCTCGCCCATATCCTCGTGCCAAACGGCGAGAAATGTATAAACACACCACTATTATACGCAATGTAATTGAGCCGCTCCAGGATTTTCCTGGGGCGGTCTCTATTTCTCACGCAGTATTACCGGTTATTCCGGTAAAAACAATATCGGGATTTCCGATATTGCATACTGTTGCTGAGGTGATGATCATGCTGGACCGTCTGCGCGGGCTGCGGGAGGATAAAGACTTGACACAGGAGGACATGGCGGAGATCTTGAATGTTTCCCAGTCCACATACTCGGACTATGAACTGGAGAAAATCAATATTCCGATCATTTCCTTGCGAAAGCTGTCAGAATATTTTGGGACAAGCGTGGATTATATTCTGGAGCTGACCGACGAGCCCCGTCCCTACCCCCGGAGGAAGCAGAAATGATGGACGGCCTGCTGGGAAAGTGCCGCACCGCCCTCCTGGACCTCCTCTTTCCGCCGAAGTGCGCCTTCTGTGGAAAGCTTCTGGAGACGTCGGGGGACGTTTGCGAGGACTGTGAGAAGGGGCTTCCTTATCGGGAGGAGGGACAGATCCTGTCCGCCATCGGCGAGGAGGGGTTTCCCTGCGCCATTACTCTCTACTATGAGGACATGGTTCGGGAAGGGGTCCGCGCCCTGAAATTCGGAAAGAAGTCTTGGCGGGCCGGGGTCTTCGCCCGGTACATTGCGCAGACCGCCGCCGAACAGCTGGGCGGGACGTTTGACGCGGTGACTTTCGTGCCGGTGAGCTCGCGGAGGAACTTCGAACGAGGCTTCGATCAGGCCCGGCTTTTGGCCGAGGCGGCGGCGAAGATATGGGGCGTCCGCGCGGAGCCCACCCTTCGGAAGGTGCGTCACACCCGGGCCCAGTCCTCTTTGGACGATCCCACGGCCCGGAAGCGGAACGTGAAGGACGTCTACGCCGTCCCCCGTCCGGACCGCGTCAGGGGCCGCCGGTTCCTGCTCATCGACGACGTATGCACCACAGGAAGCACCATGGCGTCCGCCGCCGGGGCGCTGATGGAGGCGGGCGCGGCGGGGGTCGTATGCGCCGCGCTGGCCGGGGGACGGAGGAAAACCGAGAAAACGGGGACCGCGCCGGAAGATTTTGGTAAAATTTAAAAAAGAAAGTCTTGCCAGAAGCTTGCAAAATTTGGACGGGCTTAGTATAATAGTTATTTGGAGTACTCGCAAGAAAATTGCTCAAAATAGAATGGACAACTGACGAGGTGGAAAAGTATGTGCGCATTTGCTAAAGACATCGGCATCGATCTGGGAACCGCTTCCGTATTGGTATACGTGAAAAATAAGGGCATCGTCCTCAACGAGCCCTCCGTGGTGGCTATGGACAAGAACACCGGGAAGCTGCTGAAGGTGGGCGAGGCCGCCCGCCAGATGCTGGGCCGCACCCCCGGCAACATCGTCGCCATCCGGCCCCTGCGGGAGGGCGTTATCTCCGACTACGACATGACGGAGCGTATGCTCAAGGAATTTCTCCGCAAGGTGGCGGGCTTCATGGTCTTCAAGCCCCGGGTGATCATCTGCGTGCCCTCGGGCATCACCGAGGTCGAGGAGCGCGCCGTGGTGGACGCGGGCATCCAGTCCGGATGCCGCCGGGTGCATCTGATCGAGGAGCCTGTGGCCGCAGCCATCGGCGCGGGCATCGACATCACCAAGCCTGACGGGCACATGGTGGTGGACATCGGCGGCGGCACGGCGGACATCGCCGTCATCTCCCTGGGCGGCGTGGTAGAGTCCTCCTCCATCAAGGTGGCCGGGGACCAGTTCAACGAGGCCGTGGTCAAGTATATGCGCCGTAAGCACAACATCCTGGTGGGCGAGGGCACGGCGGAGAAGATGAAGATCTCCGTGGGATGCGTCTACCCCAGGGAGGAGGAGACCTTCATGGATGTGAAGGGCCGGTGCCTGCTGACGGGCCTGCCCAAGACGGTCACCGTCTCCTCCGAGGAGATGCGGGAGGCTTTCGAGGAGCCTGCGGAGGCCATCCTGGAGAGCATCCACGCCGTGCTGGAGCGCACGCCGCCGGAACTGGTGGCGGACGTGTCCACCAACGGCATCATGATGACCGGCGGCGGCAGCCTGATCTCCGGGTTCGACAAGCTCATCACCGCCCGCACGGGCATCGCCACCACTGTTGCGGAGAACGCCATCGCCTGCGTGGCGGAGGGCACCGGAAAGAGTCTGGACATGATCTCCGATATGCCGGAGGGCACCATCAATCTTTCCCGCCGCCGTCAGGTCAACTGAGGGCGCGGCGGGGTTTGAACGCCCACGCTTTCGGAACATTTTACAAAAATTCGTTTTTCTCTTGCAAAAGCGGCGGGAATCTGCTAGAATATTCCAGCGTCCCGCCATTGGCAGGATCATTCCTGCGTCATTATCCGTTGGAGGTTTCGATACATGTCTTCTACAAAAAAACCGAGCAGTCAAAAGCGGGCGGACCGGGAGCGGCAGGATAACCGTACTCTGAACCACGTCTACTATGTGTTCCTGCTGGGCCTGGCGGCCGAGTGCTATCTGATCCTGGCCTACCGGGGCTTCGCTTTTGGAAACATCGGCTCCACGCTGGCGTGGAACAAGTTCCTGAACGTTGCCATGTGGGTGGGCCTGGCCCTGCTGGCCGCCGGCGCAGTGACGGCCTTCGTGAAGAAAAATGACCAGAAGCTGCGCAGGATCATGACCTGGGTTGCCGGTGTGGGCGCGTTCTTCTTCGCGTCCAGCTGGATCATGACCCGTTTCTTTACCAACGGCATGGGCGTTACCATCATGTGCGTGCTGGTGCCCATCCTGGCGGTGTTGGCGTTGATCTATCTGCTCTACCAGCACGAGTGCGCCGTGAACACGGTCCTGCTGGGCGGGGCGATGTTCAGTGTGTGGCTGCGGGGCGCTACCGCCCAGTCCGACTACTGGCGGCTGCCGGTGATCGTTGGCTGCGTGGCGGTCCTGCTGGGCCTGGCGGCCGTGGCTTATCTGGTGAACAAGGCCAGACAGGACGATGGAAAGCTGTGGGGGGTCAGGGTGTTCTCCCCGGAGTGCGACTACCGGATCGTGCTTGCTGTTGTGGCCGCTGCCGCGGCGGGCGTGCTCCTGGTGACTGTTCTGCCCGCTATTTCCTACTACCTCATGTGGGTGTTGGGCGTGCTGCTGTTCGCAGAGCTGGTATATTATACCACCAAGCTCATGTAATGGTTTGATTTTTACAAAGGCACTATCCGGGCGGATAGTGCCTTTGCTTTTGGGCGGCAGTCGGTTCTGCGGCCCCTGCGGGGCCGCCTCCGCTTGTTTCTTTTCGATAGCCCGTGGGCTGTCCGCCCCCGGACCCCTGACCTACTTTTCGCGCCCGCGAAAAGTAGGCAAAAGCGGGCTTAAACCTACGGTTTAAGAATCCCTTTCTCGGGGCCGCCCTTTGGGCGGCCACCTCGGCGAGGGAGTAAAGGGCTGTGCGGCGGGGTTTCTGGTGAGGCGAAGCCTCCGAATTGGCAGTACTCCTTCTGCCGCTCTGGTACTTGTAGAAGTCCGCCTGCCGGCCTTTCAAAGGGGTACTGCCTGCAAGGGGCACCTGTTCTAACGGTACATTCTTCTGATTCGCACCCAAAACGCCAGACCCTCGTGCCGAGTGCCGCGAGGCAACCAGCACGTCCAATAGAACCGTGCGCAGAAGTAAGCACCGGCATCGGCCCAGAGCACGGACGATAGACCGAAAATCCATAGGTCGTAGCGTAAATAATAACCCCCGTAATGAAGGAGGATTCTCAAGGAACGCAGTTCCTTGAGTGATCTTTTGGTACTTTTCGTTCACACGAAAAGTACGCCCCCGCCTGGTAGGGCGAATCTGAAGAAAAAGAGGCTGCAATGGATAAACACGCCGTATTGAAGCAATATTTCGGCCACGATGCCTTCCGGCCAGGCCAGGAGGCCCTGGTGGACGGCATCCTCTCAGGGCGGGACGCCCTGGGCATCATGCCCACCGGCGGTGGAAAATCCCTCTGCTATCAGGTCCCCGCCCTGCTGCTGCCGGGGGTGACCCTGGTCATCTCTCCGCTGATCTCCTTGATGAAGGACCAAGTCGCGTCCCTGGAGGCGGCGGGCGTCTCCGCGGGCTTCCTCAACAGCTCCCAAACCTTGGAGGAATCCCGCCAGGTCTGGGGCAGGGTCCGCAGGGGTGAGTGCCGCCTGCTCTATGTGGCGCCGGAACGACTGGAAAACGCCCGGTTTTTGGAGCTGGCGTCGGAGCTGGTGATCCCGCTGGTGGCGGTGGACGAGGCCCACTGCATCTCCCAATGGGGGCAGGACTTCCGGCCCAGTTACCTGAAAATTGCCTCCTTCGTCTCCACGCTGCCCAGGCGGCCCGTGCTGGCCGCCTTTACCGCCACCGCTACCGCCCAGGTCCAGGAGGACGTGGTCCGGCAGCTGGACCTCCGGACGCCCGTGCGGGTCGTAACGGGATTTGACCGCCCCAACCTGTTCTTCGACGTCCGGCGGCCCCGGAAGAAGCTTCCGGAGCTGCTGGCCCTGCTGGAGGAACGCAGGGGCCGCAGCGGCATCGTCTACTGCGCCACCCGCTCCAATGTGGAAAAGGTCTGGGCGGAGCTGGAGAGCCGGGGTTTCTCCGCCGCCCGCTATCACGCGGGGCTGGATGAGGAAGAGCGCCAGATCAGTCAGGAGGACTTCCAGTACGACCGGCGGCAGATCATGGTGGCCACCAACGCCTTCGGCATGGGCATCGACAAGTCCAACGTCAGCTTCGTCCTCCACTACAACATGCCCAAGAACTTGGAATCCTACTATCAGGAGGCCGGGCGCGGGGGACGGGACGGCGAGGCGGCGGACTGCGTCCTCCTCTATGGCGCGGGGGACGTGGCCACGGCCCGGGTGCTCCTGACCCACGGCGAGGGCGGCGATCCCGAGCCCCGGGAGCTGGAGCGCCTGAACGCCATGGTGGACTACTGCAAGACCAACGACTGCCTCCGGGGACGGATCCTGGACTACTTCGGCCAGCCCCATTCGGAGCGCTGCGGGGGCTGCGGCAACTGCCAGGGAATGTTTTCACAGGCAGACGTCACCGTCCAAGCCCAGATGATCCTCTCCTGCATCAAGCGGGTCCGGGACCGGCTGGGCTATTATGTGGGCGCGGCCCTCATCGTCCAGGTCCTCCGGGGCGGCCACAGCCACCGGATCAAGGAGCTGGGGCTGGATCAGCTCTCCACCTACGGCCTGATGCGGGAGGAGACCCGGGAGCGGGTCCGGGCTTATCTGGATTGTTTGGAGGCCGCAGAGTGCGTTTATACCGAGACGGAGCATGGGACACTTCGGCCCGGTCCTCGGGCAAGCGCGGTGCTTTTTCATGGAGAACAGGTACATATGCTCTCCCGCGTGGAGCGGCAGATAGAGGCTCCACCCCGGCAGAAGGCGGAACGTGTACCCGCCGCTCCGCCGGACCAGTCCCTTCTGGCCGCTCTGCGGGCGGAACGGACCCGGCTGGCCCGGCAGGAAGGCGTGCCGCCGTACATCATCTTCTCCAACGCCGCCCTGGCGGACATGGCGGCCAGGGTCCCGCGCACTCCGGAGGAATTTCTGGAGGTCTCCGGAGTGGGCCAAGTCAAGGCCCGGCGGTATGGTTCGGCTTTCCTGGCGGTCATCGCCGCCTGGCGGGAGGAATAGGTTGACACAATGGTATAAAGGCCCCGGGCTGGAGGCAGCTGCCTCCGGCCTGGGGCCTTTGGTATATGGCGCAGATAAGTTTTCTATTCCATTGTAAAGTAATACAAAAACGCCGGATACCCTGTCAGCAGGACCGTGTTGACAAAGATCGCCGGACAGCCCAGCAAGTCCATCTGTTTCCCTGTCAGGCGGCTGAAGTTGCCGCCGATGTATACCAGGGCCGGCAGCTTGTTTGCGGAGGTGTAGGCGGTCAGCTCCTGGTACTTCTCCCACTTGTCCTGCTGATAAAAATTGTCGTGAAAGGAGAAAATCGTATACCCGGCGTTGTAGACGTGCCGGGAGACGATATGCTCCATATAGGCGTAGAGAGGGTTGAACACGCTCTCCCGGAAGATGCCCACACGAATATTGGCAGGCGCGGGCCGTCCGGACCGGTTGGCGCTGGGGTCGTACTGATTGGCGGCGTTTTACCTGTTTACAGATAGCAGGCTTTTGACGCGCAGAGACGCGGCCCGGCATCAGCCGGGCCGCGTCTGCGTGTTCAAGATATCAGGATTTTTCCTGCGGATCGCTTTCGGGGGGGACGGGGGAATCCTCGGGCCAGACGGGCTTATGGGTGGCGTAGCTGGCGGAGGAGACCGGCAGGCCCTTCTTGGTCAGGCGGTAGGCGGAGTAGGCCCGGACGCCGGCGTAGAAGCAGGCGAAGATGGGCACGCCCAAGAACATACCGGCCACGCCCCACAGCCCGCCGCCTACCAGGATGGCCACCATGACCCAGAATCCGGAGATTCCCGTGCTGTCGCCCAGGATCCGGGGCCCCAGGATATTGCCGTCGAACTGCTGGAGAGCCAGGACGAAGATGATGAAGTACAGGCATTTGATGGGGCTGTCCAGCAAAATGAGGAAGGCGCTTGGGATGGCCCCCAGGAAGGGCCCGAAGAAGGGGATCACGTTGGTAACGCCCACCACCACGCTGACCAGGGGGGCATAGGGGAACTCGAAGAGGCTGGAGAAAAAGAAGCACAGCACGCCGATGATCAGGGAATCCAGCAGCTTCCCGCGGACGAAGCCGGCGAAAATGCGGTCCGTGGTTTTGACGCCCCGGATGAACAGCGCCGCCTTGTCCTCGGGCAGCAGGGTATAGCACAGCTTGCTGCATCCGGCGGAGAAAGCCTCCTTCTCCGCCAGAAGGTACACGGAGATGATCACGCCCAGCAGCAGGTTCTTCAAAAACACGAACACGCCCACCACGCCGCCAGTGACCGCCTGGGCCGCAACCTGGAGCTGGGGCACCAGGTTGACGTTGATCCAGGCCAGGGCGTCGGTGTAGTACTCGTTGATGACCTCACTGGCCTTGGCGGCGAACTCGGGGTTGTTTTCCAGCAGATGGATGACCCAGTCGTACACCGTGTAGTAGTACCGCTGGGCGTTGCCCACCAGCTGCACCACGCTGGCATACAGCTCCGGGAGCAGCACGGAGAACAGAGCGTACAGCAGCGCCAGCACCACCACCCACGTCAGCGCGATGGAGATGGCCCTGCGCCATTTGGATGGCGTCCGCCCGCGGCGGCGGAGAATGATCCGCTCAAACCAGTTGACGATGGGGGCCAGCAGATAGGCCATGGCCGCGCCGTACAGCACGGGGGCAAGAATGTCCGCCAGCATACCGGCGTAGGCCATGACGATGCTGTCCCGGAATACCAGGTCATAGATCAGCAGGACGGCGCATACCACGCACACCGCCGTCAGACCCCAGGCAAAATAGTGGTTATCCTTTTTCATAGAGCCGCCTCCTGTAACATTCATGCCCTCATCATACCCAACTTTTCCCCGAATTGCAAGCCCTTTCCAGAGTTGTTACAAAGTGCTTATAAAATATTTAAGCCTTGTTGCTAAATTGTAACAGATTTTTGGAAAGAGATGTGATATAATGAGACCGCATCGTATCGCGGACAGTGCCTGTCCGCCCCAATTTCCAAAGGAGGAAGCGAAGGTATGAAGAAGAACAAATTACATAGGAGGTCCCTGTCGGCCCTGTTGGCTGTGATCATGGCGCTGACGCTGGTGCCTGCGGCGGCTGCGTCTTCAGGAACAGTCAGGTGCCCGAACTGCAATAGCATTTGCACTGAGACCCTTCTTCACGAGGCTAATTGCCATGAGACAGGTATCGTTGAATACACGTGTACCAATAGCTCGTGTACAAACAGGTATTCTTCACTGCAAAAGACAGACATCAATCTTAAAAACCACGACATGGTCTACACCGACAATGGTGACGGCACGCATTCCGGGGTATGCCGTGAACATCCCAAGCAGACGGTAGACGCCGAGACCCACCGTTTTGTCAACGGCATCTGCGAGCAGTGCGGCGCGCCGAACTACAGCGATGTCGTCATGGACCTGCCCGTGGAGAAAAGGGTGCCCGTCGCCCTGGGGGACACCAACGCCAAGCTGTCCGCCGGGAATATCCGGCTCACCCTGGGCAGCGCCAATATTACGGATGAATACGACCTGAATTACTTTTGGTATGACTACAGCCAGGGCGGCCGCCCGGTGGGCGAGGGGCAGGAATATCCGCTGCCCGCCTCCGTCTATGGGAAAAAGGGGACCTATCAGTTCACGCTGGTAGTCAGCGCCAGCCATAAGGGTTCCGTCAAGCGGGACCCCCCGTCCCAGACCTGCCGGTTCGTGGTCGAGGTGGATGAGCTCGTTACCGCCAGCGCCGTCATTACTACTGATGACAGCGAGCTGCTCCTGGGGGATACGGACGGATGGTCTGTGGATTCCGTTTCCAACCAGATCTATGACGCGGTGCAGAACCTCTGCGGCCGGGGCGTCCAGCCTGAGTATGTGCGCTTCAATGATTTGCCAGTCAGCAATGTGGGCAGGCTGAGTATAAACACCAACACGAAGTACTCCTTCGGCGGGACTGGTTTGCATTTGGAGGACGTGCGCTTCATCGTTGGCGAAGAGGCCGGTGACTTCGTTGTGGGCTTCACCGCCTACGATACCGACGGCGAGAGCTACGCCGGCGTGCTGACCATCACGGTGCAGCAGTACACCGGAGACATGGACGTGCTGTATATCGCGGCCCGGAACGGGGAGCTGTCCCTGTCCGCCAAGGATTTTGAGGACTTCTGGGAGGATGTATGCCCCGGCGGTGTGCTGGAGTACATCTGCTTCGACCAGCTGCCCCGCTCTGTGGACGGCACGCTGTATACGGAGTACGAGACCTCCTATCAGGCCGATCCCCTCCGGCTGAAGGACGAGCTGTACGTGGAGCCCGAACGGCGGCAGTACGCCATCGACAACGTGGTCTTCGTGCCCAGCGTGGGCGTGAAGCAGACCAGCTACATCACCCTGAACTTCACCGGCTACGGCACCCGCAGCACGGGCCGCGACGCGGAGCGCAAGGGCGTCATTTACATCTTCTTCGCGGATAACGCGAGCGCGGCGGACGTTTCCGTCACTGCCTCCACCGCCGGGACAGCCCTGGACCCCGCCCCCTTTCGGAAGGCCTATCAGGCCGTCATGGGCAGCGCCGGCGCGGAAAGCTTCTACATCCAGCTGCTGGACGTTCCCGCCAGCGGCGAGCTGTATCTGGACCGCAGCGCCAACCGGACGGGGCTGCTGATGACCCAGTCCAACGTGGAAGGCCGTCTCTTCGCCTGCGGTACCAGCCGCGGGGATACCATCGACGCGCTGACCTACGTCCCCGGCAGGGCCTCGTCGGAGTCCGTCCGCTACGTGGCCAGCAGCACCCAGGGCAAGCCCCTGTTCGCGGGGAACATCCGCTTTACGTCCACCTCCGTCCCCCTGCCCTCTGTGGACGGCCTGCTGGTGGAGTATACCTGCCCTCCCACGGGAGTCTCCTTCAAGGGCTCTGACTTCGAGAACCTGCTGGGCGTGAACGGCGGCAAGGTGGCTTCTGTGTGCTTTACGCCGCCCTCCGCGCTGTACGGAACCCTCTATCAGGGCCGCACCGCCGTCTCCGCGGGGACGGCCATCACCACCAACACTTACTGGCTCAGCGTCTCCAGCGGGACCGCCGGTGTGAACAGTATCAACGATGTGTCCTTCGTGCCCGCGTTGAGCTATACCGGCGGACCGATCAGCATCCCCTTTGACGCCATCAGCACCACCGGGGCCCGCTCGAAGGGCACGGTGCGCATCACCATCTCCTCCGGCACCACGAATCCGGGCGGCAGCAACCCCGGCACGAGCAACCCGGGGGCCACGGACCCGGGCACTACCCTGCCTGCCAAGACCTTCTCCGATGTGGCCGCCAACAAGTACTATTATAAGCAGGTCACCGAGCTGACCACCAGCGGGGTGCTCAACGGGTATGAGGACGGCACCTTCCGTCCGGACAAGACGGTGACCCTGGGCGAGGCCCTGAAGATGATCATGACCAGCGTGGGCTACCCCGAGCAGGCCGCCACGGATTCCCACTGGGCCAGCGGCTACCTGGCCAAGGCCAAGGTGGATAAGCTGCTGCCCGCGGGCATCATCGAGCGGCTGGACCGCCCGGTGGACCGCTACACCATGGCGGAGATCACCGCCCGGGCCATGGGGCTGACCCTGTCCCCCCTGACGGTCTCCCCCTTCGCCGACATGGCGGTCAACGCGGCGGCGGCTCCCGCCGTCGGGGCCCTCCACGGCATCGGCGTCCTGATCGGCCAGGAGAACAGCGCGAAGCAGATGATCTATCAGGGCGAATATGCCATCAAGCGGGGCGATTTCGCCGTCATCATCTGGCGCGTGCAGAACTATGTGCGCACCGGCAACGTCAATGGCACGCCTGCCGCTTGACACAGCGGACCAAAGCGCCCGTCCTGCCCTTCGGGGCGGGGCGGGCGCTTTTTGCCGGAGCCTGGGCGCTCTGGGAAAATTTCATTTTTTAGGATTCCATTAACCCTCTTGCCCAGAGAAAAAGGATTTGATATAATCAGACTGCGATCTCTATTACGATCAGACGGGCGGCGCGGCGCGCCGTTACGCCGAAAGGGAGAAATATGAAAGTTCTGATCACATCGGATTGGTACGCGCCGGTCATCAACGGCGTGGTGACCTCCGTGCTTCTTCTGCAGCGGGAGCTGGAAAAGCTGGGCCACGAGGTCCGGGTGGTGACCCTCTCCAACAGTCTGCATACTTACAAGGACGGGAATGTCTACTACATGGGTTCCGTCAGCGCCAACAAGATCTATCCCGGTGCGCGGCTGAAGATCAACCGCAGCCGGAGCCTCCTCCACGAGCTGGTGGCCTGGGGGCCGGACGTGATCCACTCCCAGTGCGAGTTCAGCTCCTTCCGGGTGGCCTACGCGCTGTCCAGCCGGTTGGGCACGCCCATCGTACACACCTACCACACGGTCTATGAGGACTATACCCACTACTTCTCCCCCAGCGTGCGGGTGGGACGGGCGGTGGTGTCCGTGTTCTCCCGGTGGATCTGCGGCCGGACGGCCTGCGTGGTGGCCCCCAGCAGGAAGGTGGAAAAGCTGCTGCGGGACTACGGCGTCCGCTGCCGGATCGAGGTGATCCCTACCGGGGTGGACCTGGGGGCCTACCGGCAGGAGCCGGACGGGGAGCGGATGGCGGAGCTCCGCCGCCACTGGGCCCTGAAGGAGGACCGGACGGTGCTGCTGTACCTGGGCAGGATGGCCAAGGAGAAGAATCTGGAGCGGCTCATCGACCAGATCGCCGCCGCCGGACGGCGGGACGTGACCCTCCTGCTGGTAGGGGACGGCCCCGACCGGGAGGAGGTGCTGGACTACGCCCGGGAGAAGGGTCTGGACGTGGTCTTCACCGGCATGGTGCCCCACGGAGAGGTGGCGGACTACTACCGTCTGGGAGACCTGTTCGTTACCGCGTCCACCAGTGAGACCCAGGGGCTGACCTACTTCGAGGCCCTGGCGGCGGGGGTGCCGGTGCTGTGCCGGAGGGACCCCTGCGTGGACGGAGTCGTCGAGGACGGCGTCAATGGCTGGCAGTACGACAGCGGCGAGGACTTCGGGCGGTGTCTGTCCAGCTTCTGCGGGGACAAGGCGCTGCGGGAGCGGATGCGGTCTGCGGCCCGGGAGTCGTCGGAGAAGTTTTCCGCCGAGGCCTTCGGCGCGGCGGCGGCAAGGCTGTACGCCTCCGTGGAGGAGGACGCCATGCCCGCGGCGGTCGGGGCGCGCTGGTGATATGAGGCTCCGGCAGATGGAATAGGGAGAGGGCGGCCTGCAGGCCGCCCTCTCTGCGTGTCAAAAAACCATCCTTTCTGTCAAGGAAAAGGAAGGAAAAACGAGGAAATGCCGCAAAAAGCCCGTGCGGCAAAGACTGACTGGCCTACAAAGGGCCAGCTCTTTGAGATTCAAGGCAGTAAATTTAAGCCTCACCCAAGCGGAAACTCGTGCCAGACCTCTGCGGTGTGTAAAAAGCATCCCATGCTTGTCTTTGGCGTTGGTAAAGATCCTCTCAATGGTCTCTTTGCGCGGAGCGTAGATATCCATGTCGCGCTCCGCCTTGCGCAGCTGCTCCGCCAGATATGGGTGGTCAGGATACGCTGTCCTTTTGTGTTGGCGCCACAGGCCTCCCAGCAAGGACAGTTCTGGCAATCCTTCTGCGTGTTGCGGTAGGTGCGCTTTCCATCCCTGTCTGTGGTTGTGTTCTGCAGCTGGCAGCCCTGCGGACAGATAAAGCAGGTCTTTCCTTCATCATAGATAAATTCCCAGGGTTTGTAAGTCCCTTTCTTTCCTTTGTACCGGGTATAGGGGACCAGAGGGATCTTGCCGTCATTCAGAAGTTCCTTCATTTTTCGGCTTTTGGATAGGTTTTTTGACAGGCAGAGAGAGTGCCGCAAACGATGTTTGCGGCACTCTCTTCCATCATTTCATCATCTTCCGGCAAGACCTCGCCAACTCGTCCAGCGTGGAGCAGGGGGCCATCTGGCACAGGGAGGCCATGGTCCGGATGCTGGCCATATAGGGCCACTTCCTCTGGGGGATAGGATTGAGCCACAGCACCCGGCCCGCCTGACGGCGGGCCCCCACCAGGGCCTGCGCGGCCCGGGGGAGGTCGATGGTCTTGGTATCGGATAGGATCAGCAGCGTAGTGGACGGCCCCAGGGGGGCGGGGCGGCGGCTGGTCAGGTCCTCCAGGGCGGCTCCCAGGTCCGTGCCCCGGCCGAACAGCCCGGAGGAGCGGACGTAGTCCCGGAAGGCGTCCATATTCTGCAGGGCAAAGGGGTCCACCTCCCGCACCTCCTCGGAAAAGAGGAACGTCTGGGAGGATTCGGAGATGTCCGACATGGATTTGATGAACCGCAGCACGAACTCGGAAAACTGGAGCATGGAGCCGGACACGTCGCACAGAAGCACCAGCCGCCGCTTCTTCTGCCGCTTCCGGCGGTAGGAGAGGCGGTAAAAGCTCCCGCCGGTCTCCAGCCCCTTGCGGATGGTGCGGCGGAAATCCAGCTTTCCGCTGTGGCCCCGGGACTGCCGGCGGCGGCTCAGCTCCGCGTCCAGCTGCCGGGAGATGGCGGCGATGAGGGCCGCCGCCCGGGGGATGTCGGCGTCCTTGAACTGGGAGATGTCCCGGTAGAGCAGGGCGAGGTCCGGGTCTACGGACTCGCTGCCAATGGCGGCATCGTCCTCCATGGCCATCTGCTGCTCCAGCAGGAAGCGCATGAACACAGAGCGGATGAAGTTGCTGTAGAGCTTCGGACTGCGCTGGAGGTTGCCCTGCATTTTTTCCAGCATCCGGCGCAGCTGGTCCCGCTTGTCGTCCCCCATGCGGACGTAGACCTCCTGCAGGTCCTCCCGCAGGTCCATGGGCCGGCCGTTGACCTGCATTTCCTGCTCCGCCTCCTGACGGCGCTGGGCCAGCTCGCGGGCCTCGGCCTCCTGCTTCCGGCGAATAACGTCCCGCTGCTCCACGCTGACGAAGAAGCCGTCGAAGCAGCGCTGAAAGACCGCCTGCTCCTCCCGGCTCTTAGCGTAGACCGCCTGGAGGGCCAGACGCACGGTTTCCCGGTCGCTGAGATCCAGCGCCGTCAGAATTTGGCAGGCATCCGCCGTCTCGCGCATCCCCACCGCCAGTCCTTCCCGGCGCAGCAGGGCAGAAAACTCCGCCAGCTTTTCCAGATAGACGCTCATGCCGGATGGTGGCCGCAGGCCCCGCAGTGTTCATGGCCCGGCTCATGGGTGTGCCCATGTTCGCATTCCTGACCGTACAGCACCTCCCCGGCAGCTTCCAGGTCCTCGCTGCTCTTTAGCACAAAGCCCATGGTCTGCCCAGCGGTCTCCCGGGTCAGGTCGCTGATACCCAGGGCTTCCAGAGCGGAGACCCAGTCCAGCGTTTCCGCGATAGAGGGCTTTTTCAGGATGTGCTCGCTCTGACGCAGATCATGGATAGCCTGTGCCACCTGGACGGCCAGATGCTCGTTGACATTGGGGGCCTTGGCCCGGATGATGGCGGTCTCCCGCTCAATGTCCGGGTATTGCAGATAGAGGTAGGCGCACCGCCGCCGCAGGGCCTCTCCCAGAGGCCGGGCGCGGTTGGAGGTCAGGATGACGAAGGGGATGGAGCTGGCCCGGATCACCCCTGACTCCGGGATGGTGACCTGCATTTCGCTGAGGAGCTCCAATAGGAACGCCTCAAACTCCTCATCGGATTTATCGATCTCGTCGATGAGCAGCACCACCGGCTTCTCCGACCGGATGGCCCGCAGCAGGGGGCGTTCCAGCAGGTACTCGCTGCTGAACAGGGAGCGGGTCAGCTCGTCCGCGTCCCGGCGGTTCATCTGTACCTGGATGCTCAGGAGCTGCTTCTGATAGTTCCACTCATAGAGGGCCTTGCTCTCGTCCAGGCCCTCGTAGCACTGGAGGCGCACCAGCTCCCGGTCCAAGGCGGAGGCCATGACCTTGGCGATCTCCGTCTTGCCCACGCCGGCGGGTCCCTCGATGAGCAGCGGGCGTCCCAGCTGGAGGGCGACCAGCAGGGTGGTGGCGACCTCCGCGCCGCAGAGGTATTTGGCTTCGTCCAATTTCGCCTGAAGGGAAGAGATATCCATATGGGGATCTCCTTTGTGAAGTATTTAACAGAAAGCTATCCAGAGGATACCATAAATTCAGGAAAAATGCAATGAGATTTTGGTGGAAAAATGGAGCGGGATGGGGTAGAATAGATAAAGAGAGAAGAGGGGGATCTGCGGCGCTGCGCGCCGCACGGCTTCTTGTTTCTATTCGAAAGCCCGGGGCCTCCGCGGCCCCGGACCCTGCGGTTACTTTTGCCACGCGGCAAAAGTAACCAAAAACGCGCTTAAACCTACGGTTTAAGAATCCCTTTCTCGGGGCCGCCCTTTGGGCGGCCACCTCGGCGGGAGCTAAAGGACTGTGCGGCGGGGTTCTTGGGAAGGCGAAGCCTCCGAATTTGCAGTACTCCTTCAGCCGCTCTGGTACTTGTAGAACTCCGCCTGCCGGCCTTTCAAAGGGGTACTGCGGTGCAAGGGGCACTTGTTCTAACGGTACATTCTTCCGATTCGCACCTTCACCGCCAGACTCTCGTGCCGAGTGCCGCGAGGCAACCGGGCAGCCGCAGGCTGCCGGGACGGTCGTTGGCGGCGTAGCCGACAATGACGTCCCTCGATAGAACTGTGCGCAGAAGTACAAATCGGCATCGGCCCAGTGTACGGACGATAGACCGGAAACCCACAGGTCGTAGCGTAAATAATCACCCCCGTAATGAAGGAGGATTCTTAAGGAACGTAGTTCCTTAAGTGATCTTTTGGTACTTTTCGTTCACACGAAAAGTATGCCCCGCCCCGGCGAGGGGCGAATCTATACGATAGATAGGAAGCAACTGCGGCCCGCAGGGCCGCAGAAGAAAACTGGAGGGACGACCATGAAAGAACAGGAAATGATCGACTTGGCGTTGGAGCTGGGCTTCGCCAACGCCGCCGTGATGGATACAAATGACCTGATCTTTATGCCCTCCTTCCGCCCCCTCTGCGCCGAAAATCTCTGCGGAAAATACGGCGTCAACTACGCCTGCCCGCCGGACTGCGGCACGGTGGAGGAAATGGAGGCCCGTGTCCGCCGCTGGCCTAGAGCGCTGGTCCTCCAGACCATGTGGGACATCGACGACCCCATGGACGAGGCCCAAACCAAACCGGCCAAGGGGACCCACAACCGGATGACCCGTGAGCTCATCGACCGTGCGGACCGTCCGGGACTGATGGTCGGTTCCGGAGGGTGCAGCCTGTGCGCGCCCTGCGCCATCACCGAGGGAAAGCCCTGCCGGTTCCCGGACAAACGATACTCCTGCATGTCGGCCTACTGCATTTTTGTGCAGGAGATGGCGGCCTCCTGCGGCATGGAGTACGACTGCGGACCGGGCGTGGTGGCGTTCTTCAGCATGTTCTGCTTCGACCCGGAGAATGAGGTGAAGTGATGCTGCTGGCCATTGATGTGGGAAATTCCAATTTATCCGCCGGCGTTTTTCAAGGCGAGACCCTTTTGATGAAGGGCAAGATCTCCGTGCGGACCAGCCGCAGTGCCGATGAGTATGCGGCTACGCTCTATGACTTAATGCGCATGAACCGCATCTCCCGCGAGCAGATCGGCGGCTGTATCCTGGCCTCCGTGGTGCCGGAGCTCACCGGGCTGGCGGAGGAGGCGGCGCGGCTGGTCACCGGCGGGGAGGTCCTGCGGGTAGGCCCCGGCATCCGCACGGGCTTCCGCATTGGGATAGACGATCCCTCTCAGCTGGGGGGAGACCTGGCCGCCGATACGCTGGCCGGACTGACGGAGTACGGCGCGCCGCTGATCGTGGTGGACGCGGGAACGGTGACCACCATCATCGCCGTGGACAAGGACCGGACCTATCTGGGCGGGTGCATCCTGCCGGGCATTCGTCTGAGCGCCCAGCTGCTGAAGGAGACCACCGCCCTGCTGCCCTCCATCGAGCTGGGGAGCGGGGAGGAGGACTGCTTGGGCCGCAACAGCGCCGGAGCCATGCGCTGCGGGCTTCTCCTGGGGGGAGCCATGATGGTGGACGGCTTCCTGGACCGCTATACCGCCCTGCCGGGGATGGCGGGGGCGCGGTGCGTTGCCACCGGCGGCTCCGCCGCCCTGGTGACAGCCCGGTGCAGGCGGGAACTGATTCAGGACCCGGAACTGACGTTAAAGGGCCTGCGGTATCTCTATGAGCTGAACCGGCCAAAGCCCAGGCGTTACTGAGGTAATAACGGCGTGAGCCGTTGTTATACATATTTTGCGCGCCGTACCCCGGCATGGGGACGACAGCGCGAGGTGAAATACCCTCAAAGGAGAAAACAGCTATGAGCAACACAAGCAGCAAAGTCCGGCAGACCGCACTGACGGCGGTACTGGCGGCAGTGGTCCTCCTGATGGCCTTTACCCCGCTGGGATACCTGCGGATAGGGCCGGTGTCCATCACCTTCCTGGTCATCCCCGTCGTCATCGGCGGCATGACCCTGGGCCCGGTGCGGGGCGGCTTCCTTGGCGCGCTGTTCGGCGCCACCAGCTTTGCCCAGTGCTTTATGGGCGACCCCTTCGGCGCGGCATTGGTCGCGCTGAGCCCCCTGGCGACGGCGATGGCCTGCTTCGTCCCCCGTATCTTGATCGGCGTGGTGGCCGGACTGCTGTTCCCCGCTCTGCTGAAGGCGAGCCGCAGCCATGCGCTGGCCTTTATCGTCACCGCCGTAGCCGGCACGCTGACCAACACCGTCCTTTTTGTGGGCATGGTCGTGGGCTTTTTCCAGAACTCCTATTTCGGCGGCAGTCCCTTCTGGACGATCTTCGCCGGCTTCTTTACCCTCAATGTAGCCCTGGAGCTGGCAGTGGGCGTAGCCGTCAGCGCGGCGTTGAGCGCGGTGCTGACCCGCTTCGTCCTCAACGCTCCCCGGTATCAGATCGCGGAGTAAACGAAATATAGCGAAGGGGCGCTCCCGTCGGGAGCGTCCCTTCTCCTGTCTGTCAAAAACCATCCTTTATGCCAAGGAAAAGGATGAAAAAGCGGGGAAATGCAGCAGAAAAGCCCGTGCGGCAAAGACCGACTTGCCCACTAGAGGGCCAGCTTTTTGAGATTCAAGGCAGCAAATTTAAGCCTCATCCAGGAAGAGACCCAGGCCAGCCTCTGCGGTGTGCAAAACGCATCCCATGCTTGTCTTTGGCAAGGGACAGTTCCGGCAGTCCTTTGGTGTGCTGCGGTAGATGTGCTTTCCGTCCCTGTCTGTGGTTGTGTGCTACAGCTGGCAGCACTGCGGCCAGATACAGCATTTCTTTTCCTTCGTAAAGCCCTTTTCTTTTGGTGGCTTCCCCGGCTTTTTTCATCGCAACTTTTTTGTCCCGGCTCACACCTACGTCTAACAGACGAAGCCGTCCAGGACCTCTTTCAACGTTTCCTCAACCAGTCCGGCGGGGATGTTCCCGCCATTGAAGTCCTTGTAATCTACGGTGCTGATACAGAAGAAAATACCGTCCAATGTGAAGTACGCGGTATACCAGTCAACAGCCGGACTTGGCACGCTGCCGCCTTCCTGTTCCGGGATCTCCGTCTTGGAGATCAGGACGTTCAGGCCGCTGGGGGTCACATAAGTCTCCTGCACAACGGCTGTGTCATCCGAATAGAGCAACTCCATCTCATCAAGGAAACTGTTCTCCGTGTCGATTGCTAGTTCCGCAGAAACAGTGATGTCGATCCCGCCCCAGGGGTGCAGTTCCGGGCTGTCGCTGCGAAGAGAATAGCAGCCGTACATCCTGACAGCCACGATGCCGTCCATCGGTGTTACACCGTCAGCGGCATGCCCGGGGCCGGGATTGAAGCGGGCCACAAACCTGCCCTTACCGTCCGGCAGGCCTACATCCATAGTGCCGCCCGAATGGGCTTCATCCAGCACGGGGTTTTCCATGACCCGGATCCCCACAAAGTCCTCCATTTCTTCCCAGGAGGAGAACGTTCTGGCGGCGGGCTCCGTAAATCCCTGGTCCAATTCCATGATTTGCTGAGAGAGTTCGTCAATGGAAAAATACCGGATATCTCTGCTGATGGTAACGCCGGAAACCTCTTCCAGAGTACCGTCCGGACCGGTGGCCCTTATCTCATTATTCCAGATGTTCACGATCTGCACCCCGGACAGCTCCACCGCCACCGCTGTCCCCGCCAGCACGGCGCACAGGCACGCGGCGATAACAGCCGCCCGGCTCCATCCTCGCCGCCCCCGCTTCGCCACGGAAAGTTCCCGTCCCGCCTCCTCGACCAGCGCGGGGTCAATGTGATCCATCGCTTCCATGATCTTGTGCTTATCCATGATAAAAGCCCTCCTTATTCAGATAGTCCTTCAATTTCTTCCGCATCCGGAACAGCGTCGATTTCGTCCGGCTGAGGCTCCAGCCCGCCCACCGTGCGGCCTCCTCCACCGTGTCGCCGTACCAGTACCGGCGGAGGAACACGCCCCGGTTCCTCTCCGGCTGGCCCGCAAGGAACGCGGAGACGGCCCGGCCCAGTTCCCTGGCCTCCAGTTCGGCCTCCGGCCCGCCGGACAGGGACAGGGCCAGCTCCAGAGCAGCCTCATCTGCCTGCCGGGGCCTCCGCTCCCTGGAGCGCAGAAGGGTCAGCGCCTGATTCCGGGTAATAACGCCCAGCCAGCCCTTGAAATGCTCCGGCCTCTCCGGCGGAACGGCGTTCCAGACCCGCAGCCACACGTCCGCCAGACACTCCTCAGCATCCTCCTCGCTGTCCAGAATCCGCAGAGCGATAGCCCGGCAGTAGGGCCCATATACCATCCCCGTGGCTCGGATAGCCTCCTCGGAGCGGGCAAAATAGAGCCCCAGCAGTTCCTCATCCGTCAATCCGATCACCTCCAGATTTGTCAGATTCCATGAAAACCGGCTTTCACCTATAAAGACTGCCAAACCGCCCCGTTGGTTGCGCCTCCTTCTGTAATATTTTCCCCGGTCTTTCCCTAAGACCGCTATATACCAAAACAGGAGGGCCATCCTACGGATGGTCCTCCTGTTACACTATAAAAGATCAGATGCTCTTATCGTCCACGTACAGCTCGCGCACCGCATTGGGATCGGCGGCGGGCTTTGCGGCGGCAGGGGCGGGAGCGGCCTTGGGCTCGTCGTGGGGGCCGTCTCTCCAGGCCAGGAACTTGGGGGCCACCTGGGGGAACAGCGCCAGACTCAGCACGTCCTCCTCGCTCTTGGCCAGATCCTTGAACTCGGCCTTGTACTTCTCAAGCTCGGGCTCCAGCAGATCCGCCGGACGGCAGGTGATGACCTCGTCAGGCTTGATGCCGGCCTTCTCCCGGACCTTCTCGTTGACCTTGCCGGGCAGAGCGCCGTACTCGCCCTTCAGGACGGCCCGGGACTCCTTGGTGAAGGTCTTGTAGCGCTCGCCCATGATGACGTTCATCACGGCCTGGGTGCCCACGATCTGAGAGGAGGGGGTCACCAGCGGGGGATAGCCGTAGTCCTCACGGACGCGGGGAATCTCCGCCAGCACGTCGTAATACTTATCCTCCTTACCGGCCTGCTTCAGCTGGCTGATAAGGTTGGACAGCATGCCGCCGGGCACCTGATAGAGCAGGGTATTGGTATCCACATTCAGCACCTTGGGGTCCAGAGAGCCGGTGTCCTTCAGGCGCTGGGCCACCTTCCGGAAGTGGACGGCGGCGTCGCTCATCTTGTTCAGATCCAGACCGGTATCCCGGACGGTGCCCTGGAGGGTCGCCACCAGGGACTCGGTGGAGGGCTGGGCGGTACCGTTGGCCAGGGGGCTCAGAGCGGTATCCACGATATCCACGCCGGCGTAGGCGGCCATGAGGTACACCATGTCGCCGGTACCGGTGGTGTTGTGGGTGTGCAGGTGGATGGGCATCTTGACGCTCTCCTTGAGCCGCTTGACCAGGGAGTAAGCGTCCATGGGCAGCAGCAGGTTGGCCATGTCCTTGATGCACAGGGTGTCCGCGCCCATCTGCTCCAGCTCCTTGGCCATCTTCACGAAGTAGTCCTCGTTGTGGATGGGGGAGATGGTGTAGGACAGGGTGGCCTCCACGGTGCCGCCATACTTCTTGGTAGACTTGATGGCCTGCTCCAGGTTGCGCACATCGTTGAGGGCGTCAAAGATACGGATGATGTCGATGCCATTCTCAATGGACTTGCGGCAGAAGGCATCCACCACGTCGTCGGCGTAGTGCTTGTAGCCCAGGATGTTCTGGCCGCGGAAGAGCATCTGCAGCTTGGTGTTGGGCAGGTGCTTGCGCAGGGTGCGCAGCCGCTCCCAGGGATCCTCGTTGAGGAAGCGCATGCACACATCGAAGGTAGCACCGCCCCAGCACTCCAGGGAGTAGTAGCCGATGGAGTCCAGAATCTCACAGGCGGGGAGCATGTCCTCGATGGTCATGCGGGTAGCGGCCTGAGACTGGTGGGCGTCGCGGAGGATGGTATCAGTAATTAAGAGGGGTTTCTTGGACAGAAATTCCATTGTTTCCATTGAATTGCTCCTTTCTTATGCCGCCGTTCCACGGCGGCGGAGGCTTTTTCCGCCCCACCAGGGGCGGGGGCGTACTTTTCCCGCGAGGGAAAAGTACCAAAAGCTCGCTTAAGGAACTACGTTCCTTAAGGATCCTCCTTCATTACGGGGGATATTAGTTTGCGCCCGAGGCACAGTCTGGTTTGGTCTACCGATAGTACCGTCCGCTTCGTGCAACTTCAGTTTCTATTTCAGCGTGGTTGACGATGGCCCCTACCGTTTTAGCGGGGCGGGCTCGCCGGGGTGCAAGTTTGCTGGCTGGTTCGTTAGAACAAGTGCCCCTTGCAGGCAGTACCCCTTTGAAAAGGCGGCAGCCGGAGTCCTACAAGTACCAGAGCGGCAGAAGAAGGACTGGAAATTCGGAGGCTTCGCCTTCCCAAACAACCCGCCGCATAGCCCTTTACTCCCCCGTAAAAGGAGTCCAGAACCATATGGTTCTGGCGCGTTTTTGCCTACTTTTGCCGCGGGGCAAAAGTAGGCGCGGAGTCCGGGGCTGCGTAAGCCCCGGGCCTCCGAAACAAAACAGCTTGCCATGCGCCGCGCAGCGGCGCAGAGAACCATTAACCGAACAGCGCCATCAGCACACCGGCGGCGATGGCAGAGCCAATCACGCCAGCGACGTTGGGTCCCATAGCGTGCATCAGCAGGAAGTTGGCCGGGTTGGCCTTCTGACCCTCCACCTGAGACACACGGGCCGCCATGGGCACCGCGGACACACCGGCGGAGCCGATAAGGGGATTGATCTTCTCCTTGAGGAACAGGTTCATGAACTTGGCCAGCAGCACGCCGCCCGCCGTACCGAATCCAAAGGCCACAACGCCCATGAGCATAATGGCGATGGTCTGCATGGACAGGAAGGTGGTAGCCGTAGCGGTAGCGCCCACGGAGATGCCCAGGAAGATGGTAACGATATTCATCAGCTCGTTCTGGGCGGTCTTGTTCAGACGCTCCACCACGCCGGACTCCTTGAACAGGTTGCCCAGCATCAGGCAGGCGATCAGGGGACCGGCGGAGGGCACCAGCAGGGCCACGAACACGGTAACCACGATGGGGAACAAAATCTTCTCACGCTTGGAGACCTGGCGCAGGGGGCGCATCACGATCTGACGCTCCTCCTTGCTGGTCAGCGCCCGCATGATGGGGGGCTGGATGACCGGCACCAGAGCCATGTAGCTGTACGCCGCAACGGCGATGGGCCCCAGCAGATGGGGAGCCAGACGGCTGGTAACAAAGATGGCCGTGGGGCCGTCCGCGCCGCCGATGATGCCGATGGAGCTGGCCTCAGCCGCGTTAAACAGACCGGACAGGCGGCAGCCCGCGTAGGTCATGAAGATGCCCAGCTGGGCGGCAGCGCCCAGCAGCAGGGTCTTGGGGTTGGCGATCAGGGGGCCGAAGTCGGTGCCCGCGCCCACGCCCATGAAGATGAGGCAGGGATAGATGCCCAGCTTGACGCCCAGATACAGTATGTCAAGCAGGCCCACGGAGATGGTCTGGCCCACCGACACCGTGCCCTGCACGGCCTCGGATACGCCCAGCTCACCCAAATGGTTCATAAACTCCTGGGTGATGGGCTGTCCGCCGAAGATCTCCCAGTTGACGTGTCCTCCGGCAAAGAGGATCTCGTGGTACATCTCCGCGCCGGGCAGGTTGGTGATGAGCATACCGAACGCGATCGGCAGCAGCAGCAGGGGCTCGAACTTCTTCACGATCGCCAGGTACAGCAGGACGAAGGCGATGATCATCATGATCAGGACCTTCCAGTCCCCCGTGGCGATCTGATAGAAGCCGGTCGCCTGAATAAAATTCATGATAGCATCCATTTAATATTCCTCCCAGCGTCCCGGCCTTAGCCGATCACGCACAGCAGAGCGCCGGAATCCACCGCCGCGCCCTTGGTGGCGCTGACGGAAGCAATGGTGCCGCCGCAGGGCGCCATGATCTCGTTCTCCATCTTCATGGCCTCCAGGATGAAGAGGATGTCGCCCTTCTTCACGGTCTGGCCGTTGCTGACGCGCACGTCCAGGATGGTGCCGGGCATGGGGGCGGAGACCTTCTCGCCGCCTGCGGGAGCGGCGGCAGGAGCGGGAGCGGCGGCGGGAGCCGCGGCCGCGGGGGCGGCGCCGTCCATGGCCTCGACAGTGACCTCATAAACGGTGCCGTTCACATTTACCTTGTACTTTTTCATGACTCTTTTCCTCTCTTCTCAATTAAAGTTGTTTAATGGACAGGATACGGATACCGGCTGGATCGGTCCCCATTTCTTCCGCCACAGCGACGGCGATCGCCGCGACCATGGCCTGGCGGTTGGGGATGTTCCCGGCGGAAGCGGCAGGAGCGGCAGGGGCCGCGGCAGCCGGCGCCGGAGCGGGCGTCTTGTCTCCCATGGATCTGCAGATGGCGCTCATGGCCATACTGAGGAGAATGATGCAGATCAGGCCGATAAAGACGACTCCTACACCCATCAGAATGACGAACGGAATTGACGGTTCAGGCATCAGGTGGTTCCTCCTTCTCACAAATATGGGCAGTCCGCCATAAGGCGGTCCGCCTGGTTCCTCGTGAAAATCCTGACAATTTTCACGCGCGCGAAATTGATTTTAGTATAGCAAACTTTCCGGAAAATTTCAATACCTTTCCCTGCACATTTCCGACAAGTTTTCGAGCCGGACCACCCCTTTCCTTTTCACTCCCGCTGTGGTATGATACCGTTACGATCTTTCCAGCGGAAGGAGAGCGCGTATGCGTTATCAAGCCATCCAGCAGGCCCGTTTTCTGGCCCGCCCCAACCGTTTCATCGCCCACGTAGACCTGAATGGCCGGACGGAGGTCTGCCACGTGAAGAACACCGGCCGCTGCCGGGAGCTTCTGACCCCCGGCGCGGCAGTCTACCTGGAGACCTCCTCCAACCCGGCCCGCAAGACGAAATATGACCTCGTCGCCGTGGAAAAGGGGGATCTTCTCATCAACATGGACGCCCAGGCCCCCAACAAGGTCTTCAAGGAGTGGGCGGCGGCGGGCCGCTTCCTGCCGGGGCTGACCGACATCCGGCCGGAGTTCACCTGGGAGGATTCCCGCTTCGACTTCCTTTTAGAAGACGCCCAGGGAAAAATCTTCGTAGAAGTCAAGGGCGTGACCCTGGAGGAAGACGGCGAGGTCCGCTTCCCCGACGCGCCTACGGAGCGGGGCGTGAAGCACCTCCGGGGCCTCCAGCGGGCGGCGGCGCAGGGCCACCGGGCGGCGGCCTTCTTCGTCGTCCAGATGAAGGGCCCCGTCCGGTTCCGCCCCAACGACGCGACCCACCCCGCCTTCGGCGCGGCCCTGCGGGAGGCAGCCGGAAACGGGGTAGACGTATACGCCTATGACTGCCTGGTCACGCCGGACAGCTTGACGCTGGACGCGCCGGTCCCGATGGACCTGTCCACCTGGGGAGCGCGGTAGGCCGGGGAAGGCAGCTTTTTGCGTCCGCAGCGCGTCATTTTCTTAAAAATGATCTCCCGGCCTATCCAAAGCCAGGCATATCCCTCCCTTTTTCCACATAAACTAGCGTGAAAAAGGGGGGATCATCTTGTCATCATCCAACGCCCAGCGCCGCCGCGCCCAGCAGCTGCGCCGGACCGCCAGCCGCCGCCGGGGCGGCACGGAAAGCCAGCCGCCCATCCGCCTGGTCATCTGCGGGGCGGTCTTCGTCCTTCTGGTCGCCATAAAGCTCCTGTTCCCGGAAGCCATGGACCGCCTGTCCGCCTCCGCCCGCCAGCTCATCGGACGGGATGCGGACTTCCAGGCGGCCTTCGCCGCCGTAGGCCGGGCCGTCAGCGGCGAGCGCCCCGTAGGCGACTCCCTCCAGGAGGCCTACACCGCCGTCTTCAACCCCACCGCCCTCCCGGAGCAGCAGCCCGCCCAAGAACCCGCCCCGGATCCGGTTCCCCAGCCAGACGAGCCATCCCGCCCCGCCGCCGCGCCCATAACCGATCCCAGCGCCCGGCAGCTCCGCTACAGCGCCCTGGAGCTGCCGGAGGCCGACAAGGAGGTGATCCGCGAGCTGCTGATCTCCCCCGACACCGCTTCCGGCTCCATCGCCCATCCTGCGGGCGATGGAGCCGCGTCCCAGCCCCCGGACGCCCCGTCCGTTCCTCCGGAGGAGGATGAGGACGACACCGCCACCACGGAAGCCTTCCATCTCTACACCATGGCCGCCATGCCGGAGAACGCCAGCCTGGAGCAGCGCAACCTGGGCTTTCCTCACTGCACCCCGGTCCTGGGGCGCCTGACCTCCACCTTCGGCTGGCGGGAGCATCCGGTGGAGGGGGGCAGCAAATTCCACTACGGCGTCGATCTGGCGGCCAATACCGGCACGGACGTCCTGGCCTTCGCCGCCGGGGAGGTCTACGCCTCCGGCGAGAGCAGCACCCTGGGCAATTATATCATGCTACAGCATGAGGGGGGCTATATCACCCTGTACGCCCACTGCAGCCGGATCACCGCCTCCTCCGGGAGCGTCGCCATGGGGGAGAAAATAGCCGAGGTGGGGGATACCGGACTGGTCACCGGCCCCCACCTTCATTTCGAACTCCACGACGGAGCCCTGTATCTGAACCCCATTTACTATGTGGAAGTGGGGTAGGCTGGAACTGGGCTGGGGGTTCGCAGCCCTCATCGTCCTGGCCCTGCTGGGGGGAGCCGGTCCGGCGCTGCCGCCGGTGCTTCTGGCGGCGGCGTGTCACGAGCTGGGGCATCTCTCGGCCCTGCGGCTGGCGGGAGCGCGGGTGGAGCGCCTGCGGCTGAACGCCTTCGGCGCGGAGATCCGGGCCGATACCCGCCGCCTGTCCTACCCCCGCGAGATCGCCTGCACCCTGGCGGGCCCGGCGGTCAACCTGGCCCTGGCCCTTCTCCTGGCCCGCGCCACCCTCCATTTCACGGCGGCGGGGGCCAACCTGGTCCTGGGGTGCTTCAACCTCCTGCCCATCCCCGCCCTGGACGGCGGACGCGCCCTGCACCTTCTGGTGAGCTGGCTCTGGGAGCCCCTGACGGCGGACGCCGTGAGCCGCCGTGTGGGACTGTGCTGCGCCCTCCTCCTCACCGCCGCCGCCCTGTTCCTGACCGTCCGCTGTCACGCGGGCCTGTTCCTGCTTCTGGGAGCCTCCGGCACCCTGATCCCTCAGCTCCCCATCATAGACCTTAAAAGAGCGGCCCGGTGACCCCACCGGACCGCTCTCCCTATATCCGTCATGTCTCCCGGCTCTCTCTCGGCGCTTCATCCAGCAAGACCGTCCGGAAGTCTCCCGCCAGACGCTCCCGGATCTCCGGCAGCAGCCTCCGGGCCATCTCCAGCTGCTCCTCCCTGACCTGGAGCAGCCCGTCCTCCCCTCTCAGCCGCAGGCGGAGATCGGAGAATCCCAAAGCCATCAGCGCCGTCTCTCCCCGTTCCACCTGTTCCAGAGCTGCCGCCGAGATTGCCGTCCCCGCCGGGACCCGCGTCGCCAGACACGCATAGGAAGGCTTGTCCCATACCCTGAGCCCCGCCTCCCGGGCCATGCGCCGCACCTCAGCCTTCCCGATGCCGCACTCCCGCAGTGGGGAGCGTATCCCCAGCTCTGCCAGCGCCCGCATCCCGGGCCGGTCTCCGGCATCGTCGGAGGCGTTGCACCCATCCAGCACCACCGGGAACCCGTCCCGCGCCGCCGCCTCCAGCAGCCGCGTGAACAGCGCCCGCTTGCAGTAATAGCACCGGTCCGCCGGATTCGCCGCCACCTCCGGAACCGCCAGAATATCGACCTCCAGCACCCGCAGCTCCACGCCCAGCCGCCCGGCGGTCTCCCGGGCATCCTCCAGCTCGAATCCCGGCTGAAAAACCGTCCGCACAAAATACGCCGCCGTCTTCCGCCCGTAAGCCGCTGCGGCGGACAGCAGCACCGCCGAGTCCACCCCGCCGGAAAAGGCAACCGCGCACACCGGATTCTCCTCAAAAAACTCCCGCAGCATCATACGTCACTCCACCAGATGCAGCGCCGCGCCGATAGATGTGGCGTGGGTGGCGTTATCCGGGATAACGAACTGTATCCCATGGAGCCGCGTAAACAGATCGAAGCACTCCCGCGCCTGGGGCAGATTGGACATGAACCCCGTCAGCACCGCCGTTTCGCAGTTACAGAACCGGCAGGCCATCACCGCAGTCGTCCCGATGGACTGCAAGACCATATTGATGGCCCCGGCGGCAAAATCCCCCGCCGCCGCGTCGTCGGAGACGTTCCCGAAGTTCGCCGCCGTGATATCCAGCGGCAGGGACGGGTGGCTGTTCCGTGTCAGGTCTCCCACCGTCAGGTCCACCCGGGCCACGTCTCCCTCCGCCGCCAGCTTCACGATCTGCTGGTACTTCCGGGTGCCGCACAGCCGGGAGCAGAGCCCCGCCAGCGTGCCGCCCCCCACGCCGGAGCCGCACAGATGCCGCACGGGCTTCCCCTTCTCCGCCCAGATGAAGGCGGTGCCGGTGCCCATGCTGACCACCACGGCCCGGTCCTGCCCGCTGAGGGCCAGCCCGCCCACGCCCACGGCGGTGAACTCCTCCACCTTCTCCGTGGGGATGCCGTAGATGTCGTCGTCAATGTAAGAGGCCCCTACCCCCGTCAGCGCGATCCGGGACACGTCCCCCAGCTGGAGGCGGTTGGTAAACAGGAAGTTCCCCATGGCCCCGTAGAGGGACGTGATGGGGTCCTGAGCCTGTACCCGGTGCATGGCGATGGTGGCCCCGTCCGACCGGAGCCCCACGATCTTGGTAGTGGAGCCGCCGATATCGATGCCTAAAATAATGGACATAACCCTGTCCTCCTCCCCCGGAGCCCTCTCAAAACGGCCCCGGCTGTCTCCTTATCTTAGTAGAAAGTGAAAGAATTGTCAATTCCATCGTTGCAAATCCGCCGAAAAAGATATACTATATAGGGGACGGGCCCAGGACCGCCCGTCCATTCTGTACAGAAATCGAGGAGCGCACGCTATGGAACGCAACCAACCGCTCAATCTCTCCATGCTGTTTGACTTTTATGAGATGACCATGGCCAACGGCTATTTCCGCCAGGGGATGCAGGAGCGCATCACCTATTTCGATGTCTTTTTCCGCCGGGTGCCCGACGGCGGCGGCTTTGCCATCGCCGCCGGTCTGGAGCAGCTGGTAGACTACATCCGGGATCTCCACTATGACGAGGAGGACATCGCCTACCTCCGCAGCAAGAACCTCTTTCAGGAGGATTTCCTGGACTACCTCCGGAACTTCCAGTTCACCGGCGACATCTGGGCGGTCCCCGAGGGCACCCCGGTCTTCCCGGGGGAGCCCCTGGTCACCGTCCGCGCCCCCGCCTCCCAGGCCCAGCTCATCGAGACCTACGCCCTGCTGTCGATCAACCACCAGTCCCTCATCGCCACCAAGGCCAACCGGGTGGTCCGCGCCGCTCAGGGCCGCACCGTCCTGGAGTTCGGCTCCCGCCGGGCCCAGGGGGTGGACGGCGCGGTGGTGGGCGCGCGGGCGGCCTATATCGGCGGCGTCCACGGCACGGCCTGCGCCATCAGCGACCAGCTCTACGGCGTCCCCGCCGCCGGGACCATGGCCCACTCCTGGGTCCAGATGTTCGACACCCAGTACGAGGCCTTCAAGACCTACTGCGAGATCTACCCCACCAACGCCGTGCTGCTGGTGGACACCTACAACACCCTGAAGAGCGGCGTCCCCGACGCCATCCGGGCCTTCAACGAGGTCCTGCGCCCCAGGGGCATCACCAAATGCGGCATCCGCCTGGACTCCGGGGACATCGCCTACCTGACCAAGGAGGCCCGGAAGCTGCTGGACGCCGCCGGGTGGGAGACCTGCACCATCTCCGCCTCCAACTCTCTGGACGAGAAGCTGATCCGGAACCTCCTCCTCCAGGGGGCCAAGATCGACGCCTTCGGCGTGGGCGAGCGGCTCATCACCGCCCGCAGCGAGCCAGTGTTCGGCGGCGTCTACAAGCTGGTGGCCGTGGAGGACGAGGGCGGCAATATCACCCCCAAGATCAAGATCAGCGAGAACGTGGCCAAGATCACCACCCCCCATTATAAGAAGCTCTACCGCTTCTTCGGCAATGACACCGGCAAGGCCATCGCCGACTACCTGACCATCCACGACGAGACCGTGGACGACAGCCGTCCCCTGGTGATCTTCGACCCCGACGCCACCTGGAAGAAAAAGGAGGTCTACGACTTTACCGCCAAAGAGCTGCAGGTCCCCGTCTTCCGGTCCGGCCAGCTGGTTTACGACCTCCCTTCCCTGCCGGAGATCCGGCGGTACTGTCTGGAGCAGGTGGATACCCTCTGGGATGAGGTCAAGCGCTTTGACAACCCCCATAAATACTACGTGGACCTTTCCCAGAAGCTGTGGGATGTGAAGCACGGCCTGCTGGAAAAGAACGGATAAACGACCGCCGCGGCGGAAAAGGAGCGGACCGTGAAAAAACAGACGATCAAACAGACGACGGAAAGAAAGATATCCGCCTCCCTGCGCATTGCCTTGGTGCTGTTCCTGCTGGTGCTCAACATCGCCTCGGTGGTGATCCTGGCCTACTTCCTCCAGTCCCATGCCTTCATCTTTTTCGCCCTGCTGGAGCTCGTCGCCATCGGCGTGGCGGTGAACATCCAGTCCAGCGCCTCCAGCGGAAGCTACAAGCTGGCCTGGACGATGCTGGTGGTGGCCCTGCCGGTGGCGGGCATGGTGCTGTACGTCCTCTGGGGCGGCAACGTTCAGAGCAAGAAGCTGAACCTCCTGCCCCTTCCGCCGCCGGACAGCCGGAGCATGGAGCTGCGCCAGTCCAACGCCGGCCAGGAGAGGCTGGGGCGGGAGCTGCCCAACTGGCAGCGGGCCTCCCGGCTGCTGTCCCGGCGGGACTTTCTGGTATTCCGGGACACCGCCGCCGTGTACTTCCCCACCGGCGCGGACTTTTTTGAGGACGCCATCCGGCGGATGGAGAAAGCGGAGCGCTTCATCTTCCTTGAGTATTTCATCCTGGCGGAGGGCAGGCTGTGGGACCGGATACAGGCTGTCCTCACGGACCGGGCCCGGCGGGGCGTGGAGATCAAGATCATCTTTGACGACTTCGGCAACATCACCCGGATGCGGGGCGAGACCATCGAGGCCATGCGCGCGGAGGGGATGGAGGTCTGCGTCTTCAACCCCGTCCACCAGTACGTGAACCGCCTCTACTTCAACTACCGGGACCACCGGAAGATCCTGTGCGTGGACGGCCAGTACGCCTACACCGGCGGGGTCAACGTAGCCGACGAGTACGTGGGCTATGTCCGCCGCTTCGGGGAGTGGAAGGACGGCGGCGTGCTGCTGGACGGCCCCGGCGCCTGGGGCCTCACCGCCCAGTTCCTCCACATGTGGGAGATGCTGGGGGAACGCCTCCCCAACGAGCACGACTACTACCGCCCCATGTACGAGCGGGAGTCCCCCGGCTGGTGCCAGCCCTTCGGCGACGGCCCCATGAACAACCCGGACAACCCGGCGGAGGACGTGTACCTCCAGTGCATCACCAACGCCCGCCGCTCCTTGTGGCTCACCACACCCTACTTCGCGGTGGAGGACAGCATGGTCCGCGCCCTGTGCATGGCCGCCGGCAGCGGCGTGGACGTGCGCCTGATGCTGCCAGGCATCCCGGACCACAAATACACCCAGATCGTCGCCGGGTCCTACTACGAGCAGCTGCTGCGCCACGGGGTCAAAATTTACGAGTTCACCCCCGGCTTCCTCCACACCAAGAGCCTGACCGCCGACGGGGAGATCGCCATTCTGGGCACCATCAACATGGACTACCGTAGCTTCCAGCTCCACTGCGAGTGCGGCGCGGTATTCTACGGCGCGCCGGTCATCGCTGACATCCTGCGGGATATGGAGGACATCCAGTCCCGCAGCAGTCTGGTGGACCCCAAGGCCTGGGCCGGGCGCTCCCGGTTCAAAAAAATGCTGGAGAAGGTCCTGCGGGTGTTCTCCATCTGGATGTAGGCGGGAGAGCAGGCCGGGACGCTCCGGTAAAGCTTGACAACAGGACGGGTCTGCCATAGAATATCACTCATAACCCTGCCTTTGCAGGAGTCAGAAAGGAACCAAGCGCATATGGATCTTCGAATCATCTCCCTGCCGCCCTTCCGCGCGGCGTCCTCGGGCCTGGTCCGGGACTTCGACTTCTCCCCCGAGGGCGCTCTGGGGAAGTTCAACGCCTGGTTCTCCGCCATCTCCCCCAGCCCCCGCGACAGCTTCATGCCCCGGGACTTCCTGTGCTTTGACGTCGGGACCGGCGGCGTGGTCTGGCTCTACGCCCTCAGCGAGGGGATGGATAACGGCGGGTATGAGGAAGTTGACTGCGAGGGCGGCTGCTATGTGACCTACACCTACCGGGACGGCGACCAGGAGACCAACGCCCGGCTCTATCAGGAAGCCGCCGCCTGTATCGAAGCCTCCCCCGTCCTGGAGCTGGACGTCCGCCCCGGCCATCTCTCCATGGGCCACATCATCACGCCGCCGGAGGTCATCGCCGCCCAGGGCTGGGCCCAGATGGAGGCGTTCATTCCCGTGAAGCTGAAAAAGGAGTAAAAGGAATGCCGGGACTCATCCACATCTACTGCGGTGACGGCAAGGGCAAGACCACCGCCGCCATAGGCCTCGCCGTCCGCTGCGCGGGCAGCGGGCGGAAGGTTTTGATCCTCCAGTTCCTGAAGGACGGCAAAAGCTCCGAGTTCGCCTCCCTGTCCCACGTCCCGGGCATCGAAGCCGTCCCTCAGACCAGAACCTTCGGCTTCACCTGGACCCTCGCCCCCGAGGAGAAGCAGGAGGCCGCCGCCTACTATGCATCCCTTCTGGAGGACGCTTTTTTCCGCGCGGGAGGCTTCGACCTGCTCATTCTGGACGAAGTCCTGGGAGCCTGCGCCGCCGGACTGCTGGACGAGTCCCGCCTCCTGTCCCTCCTGGACGGCAAGCCGGATCCCCTGGAGATCGTCCTCACCGGCCGGGGCCCCTCCCAGGCCCTCCTGGAGCGGACGGACTACGTGACGGAGATGAAGATGATCAAACACCCCTTCCAACGGGGCGTCTCCGCCCGGGAAGGGATCGAGTATTGAGATGGAACACATCTTCGCCGTAAAAAATCAGGAGGAGCTGGCCCTGTACCAGGCGTTTCTCCAGGACGCCCGGCCCCGGCTGGAGGCGTATATCCGCTTTCTCCAGGCGGAGTACCGGGCGGAGGAGCTTCCACGGTGCATCGTGTGGAGCGATCCGGACATCGCCGTCCATCTGGTCAGCGATATTCCTGTTCCTGCCTATACTAACGATTTCCGGGTGATGTTCACCCCGGACCTGAAGGCGTGGCGGGAGATCTACCTCCGGCAGCTGGACGGGTCGCCGGAGAGCGAAACTGTGAGGCGGCTCCGGGACTACTATGCCGGCCGTCTTTCCACAAATCATGTTCTTAAGATCCTGGGCCACGAGCTGGCCCACCACAGCGCGCTGTTCGTAGACGATTTTGACGAGTACCCCAGCCCGTCCACCTGGTTCGAGGAGGGCATGGTGGAGTACATCAGCCGGAAGTGGTTCCTGACCCCGGAGGAATTTGCGGGGGAGGAGGACGTCAACCATCAACTCACAGCGCTACTGGCGGACCGCTATGGCGGCCACCCCCTGGAGGACTTCGGGTCCCATTTGAGGGACGGCGATCATGCGGGCCTGTTCTTCGACTACTGGCGGGCCTATCTGGCGGTCAGCCGGGTGATCGAGCGCCTGGGCGGCGTGTTGGAGGCTTTTGACGCCTGCCGCAGATGGCGGGACTCGGGCAGCGGCATGTCCCTGGCCCGCTGGCTGGACCTGCCCGAATAACGCGCCCCGCCGGGCCGGCAAAAAAGCCGCGCCTCCGGAAAAGTACCGGAGGCGCGGCTTTTTGCGTTTATCCCGCGTTACTCACACAGCAGGTCGTCGTCGAAATCATCGAACTCGGAGCAGTAGCCGCACTTGCCGGACAGCTTGCTCTTCACCGCGGCGGCATCCTCCGCCAGCTTGTCCCAGAAGCCGACCAGCAGGCAGATCAAGCCCGCCGCGGCCAGCGACAATCCAACGATCTTCAGCACGAAGCGCCATGTACTAGAACTCTTCATGGGGTAGACCTCCTCAATAAATCTGGTATGCTCCCTTAGTATATAACATCCTGGACAAAATTACAATCTTTTTTTCTTCTTCCCGCCGCCTTGCCGGAATTTCTTATCTTTCGCGCCCTCCCTGCCGATATGTTAATATCAGCAAACACAAAACCCGCTCCGGCGGTTTGACAGAAGGGAGGCCCCAGGAATGAACGAACTGGCCATAGGAAGAAGGAAGGAAGCCGCCATTTTCCGGCAGCAGGGGACGGTGAAAGCGGAGAAGCAGGCTACCGCCTCCGCCGCCCAGAGCACCCAGAAGCCCGCGTCCACCGCCGCCTCGGACTCCGTGCAGCAGAGGATGACCGGTGCCCTCCGGGCGGAGGCCCTCACCCGGGAGAGCCGCCGGACCCTCCAGTCCGGCGAAGCCATCCTCTCCGAGGTCCAGGAGAGCCTGGGCCGTCTGGCGAAGCTGGCGGAAAAGGCCGCCGGCGGCGGCGAGGAGGACCGCGCCGCCCTCCAGAAGGAGCTGGAGCACCTGTTGAGCGAGCTGGACCGCATGGCGGAAAGCGCCGCCGGCGGCAGTTCCCTCTTCCTCTCCGGCGCGCTCCCCGGGGGAAATACGGAGGGCGTCCCCGGCTGGCTCCTCCAGGGCCTCACCCGGCCCGCCTTCTCTCCGGAGACCATTCTGGCCGCCCTGGGCCTGGACAAAAACGCCAGCGGCGCGGACATCATGGCCGCCATCGCGGGCAAGTCCCCGGAGAGCAGCGCCGCCGTGGGCTATCTGACCGCCCTGTACCTAGGCGCGGTGATCTCCGGCGGAGGCCAGACCGAAAAGCTGGACCCCACCTCCGCCCTGGACGGCCTCCGGAAGCTGCTAACCACCATGGAGGGCGGCGTTTCCATGGACCAGGCCATCGAGCTTCTCACCGGCGGCGAGTTCACCAGCCTCGCCGATTTCCAGTCCCAGTTCACCGACGGCAAGATCCCCGGCATGGAGGAATTCCTCACGGACCTCCTCCTCTCCGGCGGCGGCGAGCCCATGGCCGATGGCAGCTCCCTCCTGGCCCTGCTGGCCGCCACCTTCGACGGCATGGCCCCGGATCTGCTCATGGACCTGCTGGCCGCCCTGCCAGTCCCCGGAGCCGCCGCCGGTCCCGGCGATCCGGCCTCTGCCGGACCGGACGCCGCCCTGGCGGGGAGCACCTCTGGCCTCCCGGGCTCTCCGGAAGCGGCCCCCCTCTCCCTCCAGACCTTCGGGAACGTCCAGGTCATGGGCCGGGACCTCTCCGGCGTGTCCCTGGACGCCAACGGCGTCCTGACCATCGGCGGCACGGCGGACGTGACCATCCTGGGCTCCGGCCAGGGCCAGCAGGCCCTCCGCCTCACCGGCTCCGGCGCAGTGATCCTGCACAACGCGAACATCTCCACACTCACCGCCGCCTCCCCCGAGGCCCATATCATCAGCGTGGGCGGCAATACCTTGGGCGCGGTGCAGCTGGGCGAGAATACCGCCCTCACCCTGGACGGAGGCTTCCTCCGTCTGGCCAGCCTCCAGGGGGGGACCCGCAGCCTCCTCCGCCTCACCGGCGGCGCGGCGGTCCTTCTGGGCGATCCCGCCCGCTCCACCAGCGCCTCCGCCCTGACAGTCCCCGTCGTCCTGGACGGCCCCGCCTCCCTGATGGCCCGGGCCTCCAGCGTCCGGGATCCCGGCGGGAAGGCCCTCCAGCCCTTCGACGTGGTGTGGAAGACCCTGATGCCGGGCTTCCACGCCCTCACCTCCCTGGAGATCGACGGCCAGCGCTCCCGCATGGCCCTCACCCGGGACCACGCCATGCGCCTCTGGATGGCCAAGGGTGACCTCTCCAACCAGGGCTACCCCGCCCACAGCCTGGTCATGCGGGGCCGGGACCAGATGGGCCGCCTCCGCACCCGGTACGCCTACCTCCAGTGGGACCAGCGAACCGGCGGCTTCCAGGAGTCCGAGCCCTACCCCAATCCCTTCACCGTCACCGGCGGCGAACCCGGCGAGGACTGGGTCTACGAGGAGGGCTCCCATACCCTCCGCATCCTCACCAGCCAGGTGTCCGGCATCTCCGGCGGCTCCGGCGTGGACGCGGACCAGTCCCCCTTCAGCGGCCGCATCGTCCTGGAGGACGGCATCGGCCCCATCCAGCTGGCCCTGCGGGGCGTGGCCTGCCGGGTGACCTCCGGCCGGGCCTTCTACCTGGGGTGCGGCAACGACGTGACCCTCCTCCCCGAGGGCGGCACCGCCAATTACTTCGAGAGCGGCACGGACTGCGCGGGCATCTCCCTGGGCGAGGGCACCTCCCTGCGGGTGGACTGCACCCATACCAACGGCCTGACCGCCGGGACCGTCACCGCCTCCGGCGGCACCAGCATCGGCGGCGACAAGGGCCGTCTCGCCGCCGGACGCATCCTGATCCGGGGCGGCGCGGTCACCGGCGGCGAGCGCCGGGGCCCCACGGAGTCCGTGACCATCGTGGGCGGTATGACCCCCGACAGCAAGGGCGGGGCCAAGGTCCTGGCCCGGATGGGCGTCATCCTCCAGGCCGGGGACGACATCCTGATCCTCCCACGGATACACCTCTCCGCCAAAGCCCTCCGTCTGGACGGCCTGTGCGTCTCCACCCGCGAGCGCGCCCAAGCCGCCGTGGTGTCCATCGAGGTGGGCCGCCGCTGGATCGCCCGGCTCCAGGACGATTGCGGCGCGCTCTCCGGCCAAGTGAAGCGGAACGGCTTCTTCCCCGTCCGCCAGCCCTCCGTCCCCGTGCGGGACGCCGCCCAGGCCGGGGTCCTCCTGGAGGATATCGGCCCCATGTCCTTCTCCCGCGCCATGCGCCTGCGCGGCCGCAGCGTCGAGGACGTGGAACACCTCCTCCGCTGACGGCATCTTCTATAGACGGCAAGAGAGCTCCCCCGGTCAATGGCCGGGGGAGCTCTTCCTCATTTCTCGATACCGATCCACTCTGCCAGCCACGCGCCGTCCTGGTAGATCATTTTCATGGTCAGATAACTGTAGGAGTCCTCCCCGCCCAGACGGAACTGGACGGAGACGTTCAGCGCAGCGGGCGGTTCCGAAGAAATTTCCGGATCATAATCCCCGGAAGGCGATATAGCGATATGGCTTCCCGCGCTCACACTGCCATACACGTTTTCGCCGTACCCATACACGTCCGCACCCGGCGCCAGCATGTCCTCCACACTGGCAAGATCGTCTGACATCACCGCCTCCAGCATTCGAAAGGCGGCATCAAAGGCGCTGGACATCCATGGCAGGCTGTCCTCGCCGTTCTCCTCCGCAATGCGGAAGGAACGGACCATATCCAGGAACCGGATGCCATGGCCCTCCTCGGCCTCCAGGAAATAGCTGGCGCTGCACACGAACGCGCCGGTCTGCTCTCCGTCCTCATCGAAGGGCAGCAGCCAGACCTCCCGCTGGGCGGCATTCCAGTCCGTCCCGTTACCGGCTCTGAAATAGCGCGTCCCCTCGGGGAAGACCGGGTAATCATCCTCCTCCGCGGACCGGTAGAGTCCCTTCAGCTGCCCCAGCACCTCTTCCGCGATCTCATCCACAGGACCGCTTCTATATTCGATCTCCAGCTTGCACTCCGGCAGCTCCTCACCGGGGATATTGGGCGGATCACGGGGTTTGATGGTGTAGATGTCTCCCTGCTGGAAAGCGTAGTAGGACTCCTCGTTGTACCAGATGGTGAATCTTGGTACCCTGCGCTTCTGGTCCATGCAGATCTGGAGGAGGTGGAGCCGTTCCGCCTTCGCGGGCCGGGCAGGATTTTGCTCATTTTCATCAGCAGGGGGATCTTTCTGGGCGTAAGTGGGGATGTCCTCCCCGATATGAGGCGGCGCAGGCGGAAGATCGTTCCCCTTCGCCCCAATGCCCGAACGGACCACCAGCACCACCGCCAGACAGGCCGCCAATGCCGCTCCCCAGGCAATCCAGCGGCCCGCGCCGGTCTTTCTGCGTTCGCTGCGCTCCAGCAGCTCATCGCTCACGCCGCTCAGGGCGGCGAACAGACGCTCTTCCTTCTTCACAGGGCGATTCCCTCCTTTTCCAGATATTTTCGCAGCTTCTCCCGGCTGCGGTACAGGCTGGTCTTCACCGTGTTCAGCTTCATCCCGTACCGCCGCGCCGCTTCCTCCAGGGTCTCCCCGTACCAGTACCGCCGCAGGAATACGTTACAGTCCCGCTCCGGCAGGGTGCGGAGGAACCGGTCCAGGACCTCCTCCAACTCCCGGTCCTCCACGATCCTGTCCGCCCCGGGGACGGAGGGCACGCATTCCCCCAGCTCCTCCAGCGCCTCTACATACACCCCGCCGCCCCGCTTCTGGGCGCTCCGGGAGCGCAGAACGTCGCAGGCCAGCCGCCGGGTGATCTTCCCCAGAAACAGCTTCAGCCGGTTGGGCCGTTCGTCCGGCATGGCGTTCCATGCCCTGATCCAGGTGTCGCTGACGCATTCCTCCTCATCCTGCGCGTTTGCCAGCAGGCCCCGGGCGATGGAGCGGCAGTACGCGCCGTATTTTGCCGCCGTCTCCCGGATGGCATCCTCGCTGCGAAGCCAGTACAGATCGATGATGGCCGTGTCTTCCATGGCTCTCGCCTCCTTTTCTCGTGTTCTGCCCTTCCAGTCGTAATTTTACAGGGAAAGGTTCTCCATCCGGCGAAAATTTATGGGCCCGGACCTGTGAAGGGGTCCGGGCCCGGATGTTTTTCGTTAATGCGCCCCGTTCCAGACGGCCAGAACCGTCACGGACCCGGCGTCCTCCACGCGCCACGCCTGTTCCAGCGCGCCGGTGGACGGATCGATCCGGTGAACGCAGATGGAGTTGTCGTCCTGCCCTCCCGCCAGCAGCCAGCGTCCGTCCGGCGTCAGGCAGAAATCCCTGGGCGTCCTGCCGCCGCTGAGATAAAAGGATGGCGCGCCCAGCATCCCGTCCTCCCGGACAGGAAAGACAGCGATGCAGTGGGGTCCCCGCAGGGAGGCGTACAGGAACCGTCCGCCGGGATGGAGCCGCACCGCCGCGCCCATGCCCGGTCCGGTCCAGCCCTCCGGCAGGGCGGGGGATATCTGGAGCAGCTCCCCGGTCTCCGGGTCAAAGACGTCCATCTCGCCGGTCAGTTCGGTGAGGACGTACAGCCGCCGTCCCTGCCGGTCGAAAACACCGTGGCGGGGCCCCTGTCCGGGACGGACCGGCAGATCGTTCCCTTCCTCCGGCAGCAGCCATCCCCGCACCCAGTCCGCCCGGAAGCACCGCAGCCGGTCCGTCCCCAGGTCGCAGACATAGACCCGGTCCTCCTTCGGATGGAGCAAAATCTGGTGAGGGTGGGGCATCTCCTGCCGGTCCGAGTCTGCGCCGCGGCCCTGGAAACTCCAGGCGCAGGAGGCGGTCCGCAGGGCGTGGTCCTCTCCCACGGGCAGTACGCATATGCCCCCGTTGTAGCTGGCGGCCAGCAGATGCCTGCCGTCGGGAGACAGGGCCGCGTGGCAGGCCAGGGGCCCCGCCGCCGGCTGCCGCCCCAGCAGGCGCAGTCCGCAGCTCTCCGGATCGACGGCATAGGCGGATACCCCGGAGCCGGGTACGCCGCCCAGCTCCTCCAGCTCATTGACGCAGTAGAGATACCCGCCCTCCGGGTCCGCCGCCAAATAGGAGGGATTGGGCGTGGACAGGGCGACTCCCAGCAGCTCCAGCCTGCCGGTGTCCTCCTCCAGGCGATAGCAGGCGATCCCGCCGCTCCGCCCCGGTACGACCTCGCCGGAGGCCATGGGGATGTCCTGGGTGTACCCGCCTGTAAATACCAGCATCGTTTCGTCTCCTTTTTCCTTTGTAAGGCTAGTATAGCACAGGCCGTCCGGACTTGCAACGCCTCCTGTTCCGGCGCTGGAGAGCGGCGTAGGATTTTGTCGTGAAAACGGTTTACAGAAGACTGGTTCTGTGGTAAACTAACAGGGACATTTTTTCAGGAGGCGACGCCGTGAAGGTCCTCAAGCGGATGCTGCAGTTTGTAACGGATATCATACGCAGAGCAGATATGAAGCTGCTGGGGCTGTGCATGGTGTGTACAGCCTTCGGCCTGGTCCTCATTGCCAGCGCCACCGGCTATCTGAACTACGAGAATCCGGGCACGCAGATGAAGCGCGTCCTCATCCAGACCATCGGAGCCATGCTGGGCATCGGGGCCTATTTTGTCTTTTCCAATATCGATATGGAGCATTTCGCGGAAAAATGGTGGCTGTTCCTGGTGTTTGACATCGGGTCCATCGCCCTGCTGAAAACACCCCTGGGCCGGGGCGAGGGAGGCAACCACTCCTGGCTGTACGTGGGCCTGCCCATGATGATCCAGCCGGCGGAGATCGTGCGCCTGACCTTCACGGTGCTGCTGGCGAAACAAATCGCCTGGTTCCGGGACGACCGCCGGATGAAGGGGCTGGCATCCCTGATCTTCCCAGCGGCCCACGCGGGATTCATGTTCGTTTGGATATACATCCTTTCCAAGGACGCGGGCAGCGGGCTCATGTATCTGGTGATCTACGTGGGAATGGCCGTGGCGGCCGGGCTGGCGTGGTACTGGTTCGCCCTGGGCTTCGGCGTGCTGGGGCTGGGCATCGGGGGACTGGTGGTGTTTGACAAGCTGCCTCAATACTGGATGGACCGGTTCCACGTGGTCTTCGACCACGCCTACATCAGCGCCAATGACATCGGCTGGCAGCAGCGCCGGGGGATGCTGGCGCTGGGCAGCGGTGGCCTGTTCGGCCAGGGCCTGTTCCAGGGCATCCAGACCCAAGGGGCCAAGGGCAGCCTCCCCGCCCGGCAGACGGATTTTATCTTCTGCGTCTGCGGGGAGGAGCTGGGGCTGGTGGGCTGTCTGGCGATCATCGTGCTGGAATTTCTGCTGGTCTACCGCTGCTTCCAGACGGCCCGGCTGGCCAAGAGCAGCATGGACGCGCTGATCTGCGTGGGCTTTGGGACCATGCTGATCTTCCAGGTGGTGGAGAATATCGGCATGTGCCTGTTCGTCATGCCGGTCATCGGCCTGACCCTGCCCTTTTTCAGCTACGGCGGGAGCTCCATCGTGGCGCTCTACGCGGCCATGGGCATGGTCTCCGGCGTCCGCAGCCGGACGCTGCCAGACTGGCTGCGGAAGACGTAGGCCGGCGCGGGGAGGGGCGGGAGACGTGGCAGTATCCCCCGGGGCAGGAGTGCAGCATCTCCGGGACAGCTTCCTCTCTCCAGAGTCAGAAGGGTGTGCCGATCTTATTCTTCGAGAGCGTCAGGCGGATGATACCCAAGGGGTTCCATCCCCCCGCATTCGCGGGCTGCCGCTCTGCATGATCCACTCATCCTCGCCCATCATAGCGTTGTAGAGACTGTAGAGCATCCGGCGTGTCTCATACAGGTTGCGGATAAAAATGATACTCCTAAATCATCTTGCCCCCAGCATACAAGCGATCAAGTGGTCCATATCCACTTGCGTCATAGCCCCGGTATCGATCAGATACCGGTAATCGTAGAAGTTCGGAAGAAACGGCAGGCCCAGCAGCTCCTTGGCAAAAGCGTGGGCCGCAATTTCGCTGCACCGGTTAATATGGACCCGCCGCCTCAGCCCAAGGAAGGACATACTGACAACAGGTTCCAGCTCCTCCGCGATGGAGCGGCGCTCCCGGTACTCCCAGATATGGAAAAATTCGTGGGCCAGATGGACATCCAGGGCCTGCTCCGGGGTGAGGCTCCGCCCCTCCCAGGCGCTGTGGGCGGCCAGTTCCCGGATAGAATCCTGATAGACGACGACTTCACAGCGTGCTTCCTCCATCACGGACTGTCCACGCAGGATGACGCCATAGTTCTGCTTCCCGCTCCCCGCGTAACGGATCTCGATGCCGTTCTGCCGGTAAAGCTCCCTCACATCCTGTCCGAGAAAAAGGCGCGCCGCGTTTCGCCCGGCCTCCAGGGACGCATCCACATAATAGGCCAGGCGCTCCCGGGGGATCTTGTGAAACAAAAGGTCATTAGAGAGCTCGCATAGCGCCAGCACCCGGTCGTCCATGGTATCCCACTCCCCTTATCGTTTTACTTATAGGCGACTGCCAGCAGCTTTTCCTCCGGACCCATCATTTCCGTCTCTACATCCAGAATGGAATAGAGCTGTTCCGCCGTCTGCATCCCGGTCAGATCCAGCATTTTTTCCTTATAAAATACAAATACCTTCGGAATGGTGGCGTTGGCATCGGAATAGGTCGTATTTTCCTCCAGGAAATGGTTGAAGGTCTGGGCCTGCTGTTCCTTGGAGAAGATCAGGTAATTGGCTTTTTCCTTACGGAGACGGACAACGCCTTCACGGTCCGTCACGGCCAGCGCCGTCTGTTTGACCTTGATAAAGCCCAACAGCTTCTTCTGGAGGCTGCCCTCAAACAGGCTCCACCGTCCGGTCCCGCCCGCATAGCGCAGATGTCCGGTATCCGTGCCCAGGGACTCGGCGGCGATCTGCGCCAGCTGTTCCTGGCTCAAGTCGGCGGCGCCCAGGTTTTTCTGGCGTAGTTCAGTGGCTCCGACAGCGATGGCCCTAAGGATGTTCTTCTGGGCGTCGATCTCAATGGAAATATCGACGGTCTCCTCCTTGGCGCCGGAGCGGACGATCTTCTCAAGTATGTCCGCCCGGATCCGCTTGATGTCCTCATCGGTGGGATTGGCGATGGTCCGCTCCATCTGTTCCCGCACCATGGCCAGGGCTACACCGATGGTAGAGATATAGGGCGCGTTTTTCGCCATTTTGCATTTGACACCCATCTTCTCCGCCAGGGCGTTGACGATGACTGCGCCGCTGCCGCCGCCGCCAACAAGCGTAGTAAATTTCCGGTCCAGCCCGTATTCCCCGATCAGCTCTTCTACCACAGAGGACAGCTTTGCCATTGCCAGATCGACGACCTGACGGGCGGCATCCTGGCCGGAACAGTTGAGATACCGGCCCAGAATTTCCCAGGCCGCGGCATTGGAAGCGTCCACGCCCCGGGCGTAATCATCTTGCGGTACGTAACCCAGCAGGTTGGCCGCTCCGGCCAGGGTATAGGCGTACTCCGCCCCGTTTTGCCCGGCCAGGATCGCGTACTCACAGGGATCATCTGCCCGCGGGCGGATCAGCCGCACGGTCCCGGAGGTAATGGCGCCCTCCTGCGCGAAGCACTCGTACCCTTTACCGGCAATGTGGGCGCTGCGGGGACCCACGTCCACTACCCGGCCGTCCCGGACGCGGATCATGCTGCCTCCGGCCACGCCCAGCGTGCGAACGTCCAGGCTCTGCAAATAGGTCTTATGTCCGCCCACCTGGGCGTATTTGATCATGACCTTTCCGTTTTTGATGACGCTGATATCCACGCTGGTACCGCCGGCCTCAAAGAAGATGCCGTCGGAGACCTTTTCGTACATCAGCGCTCCCGCCACACCGGCAGCCAGGCCGGACAGCATGGTGAGGATCGGCCGCTTGCGCACCTCCTCGATGCTCATGACGCCGCCGTCACAGCGCATGATCATCAGGTCGGACTTGATCTGGGTATCCCGCACCGCCGTCTCCGTCATGTTGGCCGTCTCCATCATTTTGGGGATCAGGCTGGCATTGACCACCGCCGTCCGTGTGCGCATCTTCAGACCGTACAGCTGGCTGATCTCGTGGCCGCCGGTGGCGTAGAGACCCTCCGATTCGGCCAGGGCGGTGACGCGCAGCTCGTTTTCCGGATCGTCAACGCTGAACGCCTCGCTGGCAACGATGACCTGGGCTCCCTGATCCCGCAGAGCACGGACCGCGCCGGCAACGGCCTCCTCCGTGAGAGACTTGCTGTCGATAAAGGTATGGCAGCTCTTCAAATATTTTCCGGGAGCCAGTTCGATGTCGCCGATATTGGTCTCTCCCTTGGCCCCATGGGCGTCGATGCCCGTGGCCATACCGACGATGCCCACCTGGGCAACGTCGCCCTCCAACAGCGCGTTGGTCGCCTGGGTGGTACCGTGGGCGATGAACGTTACGTCTTCCGGCGCGATCTGATTTTCCTTCATCAGCGCGGAAATGATCTCTACTACGCCGTGGGCTACGCCCTCGCCGTGGGTCGTGGGGATCTTCCGCTTTGCCAGCACCTCGTAGGTGCCGGCGTCAATGACCACCGCATCGGTAAAGGTACCGCCGACGTCAATGCCGATCCTTACTTTTTTGCCCATGGTTTACCTCCAATTTGCAGATAGATAGATGAAGATATACGCGCTGGCACAGCCGGCAGTGGCGCAGCTGTGCCAGCGGAAAACGTATCGGTCAGATCGAGACGAAGAAGCTGGCCACGATCAGGCCAACGAGGGTGGAAGCGGCGATCCAGAGGATTGTCTTCTTCAGATACTCGTTGACGTCCACCTTGGTAAAGTCGGAGACCCAGACGTTATGGGAGTTGGTGGGGTCGCAGACGGCCTGTACGTTGGAATCCAGGCGCAGGGCCACCATGGCGGCCACAGGGTTCATGCCGGAGGCGGCCAGCAGGGCCACGATGCCGCTGCCCAATCCCCAGACGTTCAGGGGGCCGCGATAGATAGCCAGGAAGCTCAGCAGGCCGAACACCAGGACGAACATGACCGCGTTTCTGGGGATAATGGCGGAAATCACGGGCTGGAGCACCTCGGCCACCTGGGGGGCCATAACGGCTTTCAAGGTCATGCCGATGCCGATCATCAGAGCGGCGGCCCCGGCGGTATCCTGAATGCCCTCGACGAAGGCGCCGGTCACCACCTGAATGGCGTTCTTGGGCGTGGAAAGGATCAGCGTGACTACGATGCCGATCATGATCGCGGGAACCAGGGGCATCTTGAACGCGAAGACCAGGACCACGGGGATGATGGGGCTGATGAGGGCGATGGCGCGGACATTCTTCTCACCGCCGGCGTTTGCCGCGGGCATTGCCCAAGCCTTGCGCACCTTGCCGCCGCGCTGAATGGAAAATACGATCCAAGCCACGGCCACCACGATCAGAGGGATGCCGCACAGCCAGGAATAGGAAGTGACGGTCTCCAGGGGAAGCCCCAGCGTGTCAATGTAAACGCCCAGCGTGCCTACGCTGAAGGTGACACCGATGCCGTTGGAGAGCAGGAGCACGGAGCCGGCCGTCACGGGGTCCACGCCCGCGGAGATCATAATGGGGATGATGATCGTGCCCACCAGGATGATCATGCCGAGGCCGTTGGAGGCGGCGAAGATCAGGGAGCACACCAGCAGGAAGGCCAACGCGATGGGCAGGGGCTTGTCGCCGGCCAGCTCGGCGGCCTTGCGGATGATCGTGTGGGTGACGCCTACCTTCGTCAGGATCTTGCCGAACCAGCCGCCGAAGATCAGACCCGCGATGGCGGTGCTCATCCGCATGGCTCCGGCCTCCAGCACGTCGTTCGCGATGGTGAAGTCCGCAGAGGAGGAAATGAACGGGATGCCGGCCACCAGGGAAATGCCGACGGCCATAATGGGCAGCGCGAGGATGGTGGGGAGTTTGCGGGCCATCATGAGGGCCACGCAGACCGCAAAGATCAGGAAAATGCCGGCTGCTTGTACGATTGCCATAAGGGTACCTCCATATCTTCTCTTCTTTTTTATTCCCAGGCGTTCCAGACGCCTGACGAACCGGATTCGGGGAGCCTCAAAGCTCCAGATACGCGCCCTGGGCGGCCAGAGTCCGCTGCAGCCGCGACACATCGACGTTCCATACGATCCCGTCCCCGGCAGCGGCCATGGCCGCCGCCGTCCCGGCGGCCTGCCCCATGGCGCCCACGGTCGGAGTGGTGCGGATGGCCGCCTGCGCCTCAAAAGCTGCGGAGACGCAGCGGCCCGTGACCAGCAGGTTTGCCGTCCGGAGGCCCGTCATGATGGAGTAGGGGATGCTGTAATAGCTGCCGGGTTCACTCATGAACGTGCTGGACGTCCCCTCCCCTTTCGGGTTATGTATGTCGATGGGATAGGCCGAATGCGCGATGCGATCCGGGAAGCTCCTGCGGGTGAGGATATCCTCGGGCGTCAGGACATACTTCCCTACCAGCTGCCGGGAGCCCCGCACCCCCACGGAGGGACCCGTGAACTCCAGCAGCGCATTTTCAAACCCGGGGACGTGCTTCCTCAGAAAGCGATCCAGCTCGGCGCACTGCAGGCGGCCGGCCCGCTCCGCATCGCTGAGGCTCAGCGCGTCGGTGGCGTCGTGGTCCACGATCCGGGTCGTATTGACGATGTACTCGCCAGGCCGCCCGGTCGCGAACATGAGGACGTTTTCCCGGCGGATGGAGAGGCTCCCCTCCGCCTTCGCCTGCCGGAACTCCTCCTCAAATCCTTCCAGATCAATGGGTATATCCTGCGAAAACAGGTCGATATGGGGCGCGAGGGCCGGAAACCGCTCCGGGTGGTCCTCCACCCAGCGCTTCAGCCTTCCGGTATCTACCCCGCAGTATTTCATCTTCATCGTCATGGGCTGGGCGGCGCCGTCCTCCGGACGGCCCTTGGTCATTTCCTCGCCGGCCCAGGCAGCTATGTCGCCGTCACCGGTGGCGTCCACAAAAATTTTTGCAGAAACCTGATGCAGCCCGTCCTTATTGCAGACGGTCACGCCGGATATCCGCCCGTCCGCGGCCGTGACGCTCCCAAGGAACGTGTGGAAGATCACCGTGCAGCCAGCCTCGCGCAGCTTTTCGTCCAGGATCAGCTTCAAGCCCTCGGAAAAGAAGGGTGTAACAGTGCTGGTATACTGCTTGGTATCCGGCACGTGCCCAGGGCACCAGCCGCGCGCTTCCAGCGCCTCGACCAGCTCCTGCATGATCCCCCGGATCACCTGCTTCCCCCCCGCGTGAAAGGTCATCATCGGCCCAACGCCGCATCCGGTCAGGCTTCCGCCCAGATAGCCGTTTTGCTCCGCCACCAGCACGGAGGCCCCGTTCCGCGCGGCCGCCAACGCCGCCGCGCATCCGGAAACGCCGCCGCCTGCCACAAAAACATCAAACCGTTTCTCGTAAATCGTCCGCGTCATTCTCCTCAGCCTCCGTTTAAATTGTCGCAACTCACCAAGCGCAGCGGGCTTGCCGCGTGAATGTTTATCGATCTTCACTGTTGACTTTTAGAAAATATCATAGTTTTCAGAAACCGTCAATAGGTATGAAAGAAATTTTCTATATTGCCGAAAGATTTTGACTTTTTTACCAGAAGCGCCAGCGGCGTGCCTTCGGTTTGACTTTCCGGCGGGGCTGTGCTATATTTATAAAAAACTCCATATTAAGGAGAACTGTAATGGTTTCAGCCGTCATCGCGAAAATCATCTCCATGCAGTCCAGTCTGACTGTCAGCGAAAACGAGATCGCTCAATATGTGATCAATCATCCGGATCAGGTGGTCGTCAGCACGATCACCGCCGCCGCCCAGAGCACCCATACATCCGAGGCAAGCATCAACCGCTTCTGCAAGAAGATCGGGTTCAAGGGCTTCAACAGCTTCAAGGTTGCTTTGGCGCAGGACAGCTTCTACAACTCTATGCGGGAGGCGGAGCCAGTCAATCAGGACAGCTTTATCGCGGCCATCAGCCAGGACTACCGCCACATGCTGATCAATACCACCGCCATGCTGGACGAAAACCAGGTGTTCCGCGCGGCGGCCGAAATGTATAAGGCTTCGCACATCTACATCTTCTCTATGTCCAACACCCGCTTTGTCGCCCAGCAGCTGGAGTTCCGGCTGGGAATGGCGGGGCTCTATTCGAAAGCGGTCACCGACCTGAACGACGCCCGCATCCTTGCCAGCGGAATCGGACGGGACGACGTCGTCCTGGTCATCGCCCCCACGCTGCTGGTCAAGGAACTGTATCAGGCCATCTCCATCTGCCACGGAAATGGCGCGGTGGTCATTTCCATTACCAGTTATGATTCCCCGAAACTGGGCGATCTCATCGATCATAAGTTTATTATCAGCGATAAGATCACGACTCAAAATTCGGTCTCCATTTCTAACAACCTGATGTTCCTTTATGTTACGGACGTTCTTTACTGCGCCCTGCTGGACAAGGACAAGAACTTGCGGCAGCGGAGATTGAACAGCGACTCCATTTTGGACAGCCAGCATCGAATGGATAATTCGTTCTTTGAGTTTTGAGCGTCCGTTGCATTTGCATGGTGCAGCGGACTGGCGCGAGGGTAAAAAGCGCCCCGCCCGGTCCTGCCGGGCGGGGTGTATTCTCGCGGAGGGGCGTGCGGAGGATATCTCCTGCCAAGTGTCAAGAAGAATTTGGGCAAAGAGAATGCTTGTACCAGATTTTACAGAGGGGAACAGGCGCGCGCATCTTTTCGGCGGCGGAGGGATATTATGCCCTGCGCCGCTTTCCCATGTCCTGCAAGCAGAGTTGTCCACAGCTTCATAAGACAGCCAGTTGTACACATTCCCATAATGCCAACGACTGTAGGAGCCCTCTCATTCATCATATCTCACAAAATGGAGAAATTCCGATTTTACCAGCTTGACACTTGCTGAGATATTCATTATACTTAGGTTGCTAAGTAACGGAGGTGGAATATGGAACATGATAAACACGCGGCACGTTATGTCAGCAAGCTGTCCAATAAATTACGCAGAAAAATTGACGCTTTTTCAAGCAAGGAATCTTTCAGCGGTTCCCAAGGGCGGGTGCTGCACTTTATTTTAGCTCAAAGCAATGATGTTTTTCAAAAAGATATCGAAGAAGAATATAGCTTGCGCCCGCCAACAGCGACTGAACTGCTGAAAAAAATGGAGAAAAACGGCTTGATATATCGAGAAGCTATGGCAAGTGACGCAAGAATGAAACGGATCGTTGTCAGTGAAAAAGCGCTGCAGTATAAGGACATGGTGATAGCAGATATTACCGCGCTGGAAGAAGAACTAACGAAAGATATTTCACAAAATGAGCTGGATATTTTTTTCAGAGTAATCGAAAAAATGCTTGATAATATTTCGTAAAATGTTAAGGCTGCCGATAATTCGGCAGCTACATTTTAGAATATAAACTTAGGAAACTAACAAATGGAGGTATCACTATGAATGAAGCAAAAGTGGATTACTTAAACGGGAAACTATTTCCCATGATCTTAAAATTTTCCATACCAGCAGCTATCTCACTATTGATAACAGCTATTTATAATATTGTGGATAGAATTTTTGTTGGCAATTTTAATGGAACTTCAGCACTGGCGGGCTTATCCGTCTGTTTTCCCTTATCTTATATGATGATGGCTTTTGCTTTGATGTGCAGCGCGGGAGGTTCTACCTTTTTCAGTTTATTTTCCGGCCAGAACGAACCAGAAAAAATGAATCGGTCTTTTGGCAATGCGATGGTGCTTGTTTGTGTATTCGAAATCATGCTAAGCGCTCTGCTGCTCCTATTTCCTGACCCGATCTTAAAGGTTTTTGGAGTTACGGAAACCGCATATCCATATGCGATCTTATATTATCGGATCGTGGCATTAGGGTGTGTTTTTCAAGGACTATCGCAGTTATTTTGCGATTTTGTCCGTGTGTCGGGAAAACCAGTTTTAGGAATGTACGTAACGGGCCTTGGAGCAGTCACAAATATAATTTTGGACGCTGTTTTCATCATTGTGTTTGATTGGGGTGTGATCGGAGCTGCAAGCGCTACTGTAATAGGACAGATTTTTTCAGCTCTTTTCGGAGCGTATTTAGTATTTGGAAATCGAACACAGGTCAAAATCTCAAAGGACATTTTTCATTTGAACAAAGAATTGTGTTTGCAGATCATTTCCTGCGGTTTTGCTTTTTGGGCAGCGCAGATGGCTATGGGATTTATCAGCCTTGTTTATAACAGTCAATTAGGAAAATATGGCGGCGATATTGCGATCAGCGTATATGCCGTCATATCAAGCATTATGACATTTGTGATTATGCCTGCAAGCGGTATCAGTCAAGGCATCCAGCCGATCATCGGGAATAACTACGGCTCTGGAAATTACAAGCGGGTCATATCAACGCTTTGCCAGGCCACCGTATTTTCCGTGTCCATTACCTGTTTTATTTGGATCATCGTTCTCGTCTTTCCAAAACAGATCCTTGCCGCTTTTGGTGGAACGGAAGAAATGTTCCGCATTGGAATTTCCGGTTTGCGCATCAATTTCTGCATTACACCTGTTTTGGGATTTGTAATGTTGGCTACCACTTTTTTTCAGTCGATCAACCGTCCGGCACCATCTATTATCATAACGGTTTTACGACAGATCGTTTTTTTAGTTCCATTTATTTATATATTGCCGGTCCTTCTTGAGATCAATGGTATTTTCTTTGCACAGCCGATCAGTGATCTACTTGCAACGGCTCTTTCAGTATTGCTTGTTTTGAAAGAGAAAAAAAGAATGATGTGTGATTCTGTGCTGAGTTAAAGATCGAATTTTTAAATTGAAACAGGATATTTAACTGGAAAAGCAATACCCCGCCCGGTCCTGCCGGGCGGGGATTTTTTGCAGTTTCGCTTACGGTCTCCCGCAGCGGCCGGGGGCTGGTCCCGGCTCACATCAGCAACGCCGCGACCTGATATACCGCGAACGCCGCCAACCAGGCTACGCCCAGCTGCCAGACCAGCGCCAGCGCGGTCCAGCTGAGGCTGTTCATCTCCCGGCGGATGGTGGCGATGGCCGCCACGCAGGGCGTATACAGCGCGCAGAACGCCAGGAACGCCAGCGCCGAGGCCGGGGTGAAGGTAGCCGCCATGGCCGCCCCAGCGGCGGCGTAGTCCGTCAGCGAGAAGCCGTAGAACAGGCTCATGGAGCTGACCACCGCCTCCTTGGCGATGAGACCGGTGAGCAGCGCCACCGCCGCCTGCCACGCCCCGAAGCCCATGGGCGCGAACACCGGCGCCACGACCCCGCCCACCAGGGCCAGGATGCTGTCCGCGGTGTCCTCCACCATCCGGAGGTCCGGCCCGAAGCTCTGGAGGAACCAGACCGCCACGCTCATGGCGGCGATGACGGTCCCCGCCCGGGTCAGGAAGTCGCGCACCCGCTCCCACACGTGGAGCCAAATATTCTGCAACGTCGGCATCCGGTAGGGGGGCAGCTCCAGCAGGAAGGGCGCGGGCTCCCCCTGGAAGACGCTCCGTTTGAGGATCAGCCCGGAGATAATGGCCATCACCGGGCCCAATAGGTACAGCCCGAACACCACCAGCCCCGCGTACCGGGGGAAAAACGCCGCGGTCATGAGTCCGTAGACCGGCAGCCGCGCCCCGCAGGACATGAAAGGCACCAGCAGGATGGTCATCCGCCGGTCCTTGTCGTTCTCCATGGTCCGGGCGCCCATCACGGCGGGCACCGTGCACCCGAAGCCCATGAGCATGGGGATGAAGGCCTTCCCGCTGAGGCCGAAGTGCCGCAGGGTCCGGTCCATGACGAAGGCCGCCCGGGCCATGTAGCCGCTGTCCTCCAGCACGGAGAGGAACAAAAACAGCAGTGCAATCATGGGCAGGAAGGTCAGCACCCCGCCCACGCCGGAGATGAGTCCGTCCACCAGAAGTCCGGAGAGCCATCCCGGCGCGCGGACCGCCTCCAGCCACCCGGCCGCGCCGGGGCACAGCACCTCCTCCACCAGCCAGGCGATGCCGTCGGACATCCAGGCCCCCGGCCCGCTGAAGGTCACCAGGAACACCGCCAGCATCATCCCCAGGAAGACGGGGATGGCCCAGATCCGGTGGGTCGCCACGGCGTCGATCCGCTCCGTGACGGTCCGCTCCCCCCCGTGGTCCTTCTTCTTTACCGCCGAGCGGACCACCCGCTCCACGAACCGGTAGCGGCTGTCCGCCAGCAGGGTCTCCCGGTCCCCCAGGGGGCTGGCGGACTCGTACTCCCTGGCGATCTCGTCGATCTGGTCCAGGGTCGCCTGGTCCAGGTCCAGGTCCCTGGCCACCTCCTCGTCCCCGCTGAGGAGCTTGATGGAGGCCCAGTGGGCCGGGACGCCCTTCTCATAGGCCCGGTCGTGGATGATCTCGCTGATGCGGTGATGGACGGCGTGGGTGAAGTCGTCGTAGAGGTCGTCGGGCTCCACCGTGAGGCCGGTGTGCATCTGCCGGTGGGCCTCCTCCACCAGCAGGTCGATGTTCATGTTGTCCCGGGCAGAGATGGGCACCACCGGCACGCCCAGGCTGGCGGCCAGCCGCCCGCAGTCGATGACGTCCCCCTTCTTCTCCACCTCGTCCATGAAGTTCACCGCCAGCACCACCGGCCGCTCCAGCTCCAGCAGCTGCATGGTGAGGTAGAGGTTCCGCTCCAGATTGGTGGCGTCCACGATGTCGATGATGGCGTCCGGCCGCTCCTCGATGATGAACTTCCGGGCCACCAGCTCCTCCATGGAGTAGGGGGACAGGGAATAGATCCCCGGCAGGTCTACCACCGTGAAGGCCGCGTCCCCCAGACGGGCCTCCCCCTCCTTTTTCTCCACCGTCACCCCGGGCCAATTGCCCACGTACTGGTTGGACCCGGTAAGGGCGTTGAACAGCGTGGTCTTCCCGCAGTTGGGGTTGCCCACCAGGGCCACCTTCCAGGGGCGCTGGTCGTGGGCGCGGGGGTCGTAGTCCCGGGGGTGCTGCTCCTGCTCATGCCGGTGGGCCCTGTGCATGGCCTCCAGGTCCTTGGGGCCGGCGCAGCCCATTTTGCAGCGGGCGCAGTCCCCGTGGCAGGACGCCCCCAGGTGGTAGGCGCTCTCGGAGACGGCCCTGCCCTCTTTGGACCGCAGGCCGTCCACGCTGACCCTGATCTGGGCGGCGTCCTCCTTCCGGAGGCTCAGCTCGTAGCCCCGCAGGCGGACCTCCATGGGGTCGCCGAAGGGGGCCATCTTAATGAGCTCCACCGTGGTCCCCGGGGTGAGGCCCATGTCGATGAGGCGGCGCTTCACCGCCCCCCGCTGGTTGCCCACCTGCTCGATGACGCAGCTCCCTCCGACGGCCAGCTTGTCCAGGGTCATCGGTTCCTTTTGATTCTTCATAGAGTTTCTCCTTATGTAGGGGTCGTGGTTTGTCGAGACTAACTCTACACTTCTTTCTCAGATTTGTCAAGGGGGTTTTTGGAGGGCTTTGTAAAAAAATCTAGGGGGGGGGGGAGGAGTTTCGTGCCGCCCCTTCGGGGCGGCGGGGAGATTTTTCCTATCGATGGCCCGGGGGCTTCTCGCCCCCGGACCCTGCGGGTACTTTTTGTGTGAACAAAAAGTACCCAAAAAGTCACTTAGGAAACTACGTTTCCTAAGAACCTTCCTGAA
>ERZ808054.225-NODE-225-length-70105-cov-20.289627_pt1 | contig 70105 bp, 116 predicted proteins | sample MGYA00380201_ERZ808054 | MGnify/ENA primary metagenome ERZ808054 (study PRJEB31490, sample SAMN06133419) | mouse gut metagenome | isolation source: Z5_2 | host: mice | place: China: Chengdu | collected 2015-05 ... | reverse complement strand
ATAATCTTCTTGAAATGTGCGGTTTTATAGAGATTTAAAAATATATAAAAATAATGTCACTCTATCAGACAGACAGAGTTTCGTTTTTATATAATTGTTTAATTTATAAGGTTTTAACGTAATAAATAAAAGTAATTTACATCAAATATACATAAGAATTAGAAAAGAACGCTGCAAGTAAAATTTGTGTTGACTATTCAATGAACCGACTATAAAATATATGTATAAACGTGTTATAGGAGGAATAAATGGAAGAAAATGATATTTTGCAAGATGGTTCTGAAAAAGAGGACTTGGAACCGGAAGGCATTGCAATGGAGCTTCTTCATGACCTGAAAGAGCATAACAACCGAATGGACGAGCACAACAAGCGATTAACAAGTGCATTAAAAACAGCTTTCATAACGTTCGGGGCGACGGTCATTCTTATCATTGCCATGTTTTACTTTGGAATGCTGCATTTCTTAAATCAGTATGAATTTGAAAACTATTCACAGGACGGCGGAGGTTATAACAACATTAACACAGGCGAACAGGGGGATTTATACAACGGGACAGAAATACCAGAGAATGAAGAAAAAGAACGGCAAAGCAAAGGGAATGATACACAAGAAGCCGTCGAACAGCCAGAATAAAGGATCAAGTAAAAAGAAAAAGATAGTTATAAGGGTTAGGAAGAAATAAAAAGGTCTGCTGCTATGGCTTTGTGAAAATAAAACGGGGGTGCGTATGAAAATACCCGAGTTCACAAAGCGCGAAATGGAATATTTGATTGAAATGTGTAATTTTTCAGAACGTGAGGAAATGGTTTTCCGGTTGCGATGCAAGAAATATACTCTGGAAAAAATTGCTGAAAAGATTCATGTATGTTATAAAACGGCGTATAGAGATAATAAAAAGGTGAAAGAGAAGATCATAAAGGTTCTGTAGAGGGCGAAGGTATGATAGTTGAAAGATTTAGCGGAAAAAGGAAGATCATAGAAACGGATTCCGTATATTTGTACAGCCCAGATGACGACCTGATTTTGAGTTTTATGTTCAAGGAACGGGATTTTGATGTAATAGTTTGTCAAAGCTATATTAATGGCATTGATACACAGATAATGAATTTGATTGTAGACGGTGTATGCCATTATATGGAACCGCTGAAAAGGTTGCCTGATGGAAGTTTAGGAACGTCGAATCCGGTAGAAATAGAAAGAGTCGGAGAAAAGAAGATATATATGCACATATGGGCTTATATAGTTTCCGAAAGTGTCAGAAAAATTGAGTATACGGTATTTTCTTCTGATGAATAGAGCGTAAAAAGAAAAACTTTCAAAAATTTATTGATTAATTTTAAAGTATATGATATTCTGAAAACGATCAGAAGATCACGTGAAGCGGCACGTATCAAGCTGTACTGCGCCTGGGCAGGTAATATACCAGGACTTTAAAGTATTTGGAAGGATGCCGCGCCCACACCAGGGAGATACGGTGAGTCCGCGTCGGGGACTTAACATTCCGGCGACTGACTGATACCTGGAAGGGTATCCCGGCTGACAGCCAGCATAAAACCGCTATTAAGATATCGAATTAGGTGGGTGCAATGGAAAACAAAAAAATCAAATGTAGGAACTTTGATTTATCAACGGAGCGCTGCATACAATGTGATTTGCTGTACGATAAAAAATGTGACAGAAAGTTTGATTTCGACTCTCCGAGAAAATATGCGAGAGTTGAAAGAAGAGATTGTAATGTATGTTGGAATGAATGCCCAACCTGCGGGTGGACCATAGGGTTTTGCCCGGAAATAAAAAATTTCAGGTGTGATCGCTGCGGCCAGGTGATTTCATGGAAATAGAAAATAATTTTTGAGACGGCATAGTCCGTCTCTTTTTCGATTTCATAAATAATCGAATGACAGCCAATCCATAATGTGTTATAATTTTACAAAAATACACAGGAGGAATTTTGAATGGCAAAAGAAAAACCGCAAACAAAAGTCTGCAAGCACTGTAAAACAGAAATACAGTATGGTGCAAAAGTATGCCCGTTTTGCAGAAAGAGCCAGGCTGGAAAATGGAAATGGATTTTGATAGCAGTTGTTGTCTTGGGAATAATCGGTGCTGCATTTGGCGATGAAGATTCTAAAAGTGAAGGCAATGGAAAAATGGAAACAGTTGCAGATGCTGAAAGCAAATCAGGTGATGTAAAATCTGAGAATGCAGATGAAGATTCAGAAGAAAAAGACGGTGGTTCAGAAAATATTGATTACAAGAAGGTGTTTGTTCTGGATTTGCTTGAAAAGTGGGACGAGAATAAAGAAAATGCAGTAATAGTTTCATTTAAGGCAGAATCAATATATGATGGCAGCGGCTATTATACAGTATCATCCAAGTATTATGACGAAACCAGTTCAAAAATTGAAGCAGAGATTAAAGGAGAGCCAGAAGTTTTAGAAGGCGACTGGGTAACGGTTTCCGGTATTGTTGCAGACGAACAGCATAACGGACTGGAAAACGCAAAGATAGAATCGGTCGGGAAAGATTCTAAAAAGTCGTACGAAAAAGGAAAAGAAAAATATGATAATCGCAAGAAAAAAGAAGCTGAAAAACAGGAAAAGAATTTCAGAAAAAAGGCAGAATCGGCGTCTTATGATGAGTTAATGAGATATCCAGACACATACAAAGACAAGAAGATAAAAGTGGTTGTTAATATAACAGAAGTTGAGCCGGATGGAATCATATTTCCAGGAGACATACAAGGAACTTTGGAAGGAAAAGAAGTTGCCGTGTATGACGAAAGGGAAGTGAAGGAGCCAAAACTTGCAAAAGGCGATACCGTTACAATATTCGGAAAAGGGAACGGTTTGACTACGGTTAAGGTAAAGAAAAAATCCGGTATTTTCTCAAAAACCGTAGATAAGTACAGCATACCTGGTATCAGCATAAAATACATGGACTTGCAGTAAAATCTGGATTGGTATTTTTCTGGTACCATATTTTTTGAAAATTTAAAATCTCCTATTGATATTTTATGATATTATTGTATAATTTAACCAGTTGGTTATGCTCGTAACGGTGGCAGTAGCGAACAGTAAGTTGCGCCAAGAGATGTCACAAGAGAGGAACGGAAAAAGATTGAAAGTCACTACTTCAACGAATGTTGGGGAAGTGACTTTTTTCTTTTGCTCAAAACACATAAGAATAAACTAAAAATTCAAACTATTCACCTGCGTGTTGCATGACAGCAGCACAAGAAAGGCTCTATTTTAAATAAGAATGAGTGGAATAAAATCTGCACAACAAAAATCATAAAGGAGGAAAATGATATGTTGGTTGAAACAAGAAAACTGAACAAAAGAGAAGTCAATGTTGTTACAAATTAAATGGTAATCACAGCAAAGATAGGTTGACGAACTGAAAGCATAAAGCCTTATATGTTTCTTTGCTGTTATTATAATAAGGCAATTACAGAAAGGCGGTAATATCTATGGAAAAGAAATCTGTTTATATTATGCAATGCAGAGAATTATGTAAAATAGGAGTATCTAAAAATACCAAACAAAGGCTTAAAGCTATATCGATCGGTAATCCCAAGACAGAGATTATTTGGGAAAGCAAAAAGATATATAATTCATATAAAATTGAATCTGCCTTACACAAAATGTATTCAAATGTTTCTGTTGGAAGAGAATGGTTCTTGATTAAAGACATAGAAAAGCTTATTAAAGAAGCGGAATTTTTGATAGAGGAAATGAGGAAAAATGAAACGGTAAGAAAAACTGTTAATAACAAAAGTGATGATTTAATAAACAAAGTACTTGGAGCAGATGGATTAATAAGAGAAACAGAGGAAATAAAATTGGAGAATAAAAGAATACAAGATTTCACATTTTGTATTCTGGGATTGCAACAAGAGAGTGATTACACCGATTTGATATATAAGGCGGTATTTGGAAAGAATGCCAAACGGTTAAGAGAGGAGTTAGGCATAACCAAACAGGACAATTTAAGGAATTTCTTCGCACAGGAGGAACTTGCAAAGGTAAAATCCGTAGAAATGGTTGTCAGCGGACTTGTAGACTGCGGATGGGGATATGATGATGTAAAGGATTTTATAATCAACAGCACGAGGAAGCTGATAGCGGCATAAATACTTAGGAAGAATTTTTCCATACAGCATACAAGCATAGGCAATTTACAATTTATGATAGGGCAAAATACATTTTATGAAACCTATAGCACTTATATAGATTACTGTCAGTAAAGATATTGGCTACCACACAGAACGGAATAACATAGAGGTGTGACGCATGGCAGGGTATGCCCCTTCCGCACTTCGAGTAATGGGGCGGATAGCGGAATGCGATTCCGCCTAGTAAAAATGAAAGGAGTGCGTGATATGCACAGTATTGAAAGCATTTTTACAAAAGAGGAAGCGAATAAGACACAGACGATTACAACGCTTGAAATTGCGGAAATGATGGAAATCCCACATTATGAGATTCTCCGAAAATTGGAAGGTACAATTAATGCTGACGGAAGCGCAAAGCAGATAGGGATTATCCCTGTTTTGACTGACGGGAAAATCCCCGTGAGTGATTATTTCTTATTATCAACCTACAAAGACGCAAGCGGAAAAGAAAATCGCTGCTACAATGTCACTAAATTAGGCTGTGATTTTCTTGCTAACAAATTTACTGGCGAGAAAGGCATTTTGTTTACCGCAAGATATGTCAAGCGGTTTGACGAAATGGAGAGCCATATCAAGGGAGAGGATAGGACAAGCCTTGAAACAGTAAATGAAACCGTAAAAATATTTACTGATTTAATGCAGAGAGCCGGATGTACCGCAGAAATTCAGTTACTTACCGTTAAAACTATAATTGAGAACAACACAGGAATGGTTTTGCCGATAATGATACAGGCTGATAAAAAATATTATGATACGGAATATATTGCAAGGAAAATTGGAATATATGTCAAAAGCTCTGGAAAGCCAGCAGAAAAGGAAGTAAATGAGATTATCCGCAGGATTGATATTTCAGAGGATATGTATACCGAAACATGGGAAACCAACGGTAAATGGCAGGGAACAGTTAGAAAATATTCAGATGATGTAATAAAAATGGTTATTATCTGGTGCGAGAAAAACGGTTATCCTAATGACATTGAATATACACAGGCAGACGGACAGACGAAGAAATATCATGTTAAATGGAGAGAGGTAGCTTAAGCTATCTCTTTTAATTTGAAAGCTCATTGACATTAGATGACAAAGCGCTTTCTTTGTGATATGATATACAAAAACAAAGGAGGATTTTGCAAATGAAAGCAAAAACAAAGAAACTATTGTCACTTGTAATAATGATGTGCGTGATACTGGCATCTATTGCTCCGGTGCAGACACAGGCAGCAAAAGCAGATGGAAGTAAAAAGAATCCATATTCCGCATATAAGTCATGCAAGACGGACGTGTATGGCGCGTCATATGCCGGGGAGTTCAAAATCAAACTGGTTGATTATAAGGACGGGAAAGACGCCCTGAAATTTCTGAAAGAAAACGGAGTTAAAAAGAATCCGGGAAAGTCAAAGGAATATGTATATTTAAAATTCAAAATCAAATGCCTGTCAGCAGACGAAGAAGTTCCAGCAGACCTGATTTTGAACGATTATTGGAGTTTCTTTGATTCAAAATGCAAGAAACAGTTAAAAACAGAAGTGATTCCGGTTGATGATGGGAACAAAGAACTTTCATATAATACGATGATTTCGCCCGGTGAAACCGTTGTTTGCTCAATCGCACTCTCTGTTAAATCTGGCAGCACACCGATTACATACAGAATTTCAGCCGGATATGATAAAAATTATAACGAAATAGAGAAATGGTTTACAACAAAGAAGTAACAAGCGATTGAATTCTTTGTGAATTAATTTGGCGGGGAGAAATCCCCGCCGTTTTATATTATTTGGCAGTCGTTCAATGACAAGCGTTTATTTTTATGGTATAATAAGGAAAAACGCAAAGGAGAATTTTCTATGAAATGTTTAAGGTGCAACGAAGAAATGAAACATTATCCAATCGGGACGTATATCAGTGTTTTTGGCGCAGAGAAAAAACATCTGGGGAATATTGTACAAGAAGAACATAGCCCAAGAATCGTATATATGTGTGAAAAATGCGGATATATGGAGTTAAGTCGGAACGAATCCAATAAGACAGATGTTTGATTTTTTTATTGCAAAAATAATTGAAGTTGCGCGGAGGAAAAACAAATGAAGAAAAAATTAATGACACTAATGCTGGCGGCGTGCGTTCTGGTCGGAGGATGCGGCACAGGTCAAGATAGCAAGCAGGAACCAGAAGCCATTGCGGAAACAGCAGAGGATGAAAAACCGGATTCAAAAGAACAAAAAGAAGAATCTAACCAAGATAAAGAAAAATCCGAAAACAAAGAAAAATCAAAGGAAAAAGGAAAGGCGAAAAAGAAAAACAAGAAAAATAAGTCAGAGAAAAAGTCAACCAAAGAATCGGAAGAAAAATCTGACGCATACAAGAAAGGCGAGGAATTAGGAGAAAAGTTAAATGAAGAATTAGAATCTATTGACCGGGACGAAAATTATGAAAAGGCAGAAGAAGCCGGAAAGAAAGCTGCTGAATGGTTGAATAAATTATTTGAGTAAGATATTAATGTAAAAGCATTATATTTGTGATACAATAGAAAAATATACCAAAGGAGGATTTGCATAATGAAAAACAAAGCGAAAAAACTATTGTCTGCCATTCTAATTTTTTGTATGGCTCTAACACTGTTCTTTCCGATGCGCGCAGAAGCAGCAAAGAACGGGAAAAGCGGTGGCATAAGCTACACTGCCTATGACACTGGAAATGGGGTTGTTCTGATTTTGAAAAACCCAAAGAACTATGTACAGAATATAAGCGCAAAGGTTGTGTACTACAACGAAAGAAAAAAGATGATAGGAACATCATCTGGCAGCAATTATGCCCTTGAGGGAAAAAAGAAGTGCGCAATGTATTTCAACGCGCCTTATGACAGCAGTTATCAGGACATTGAATATGATTCTTTCAAAGTAAACATAAACGCCGAAAAAGAGCAAAATGTAATAAGCAGAGTTTCCAAGATTTCTATTTCGGCTGACGAAGGAGAGGAAAACGTAACTGTAAAAGTGAAAAATAAGGCAAAAGAAGAACTTTTCAGCGTTCAGATTGCCATTGTTTGGTATGATGAGGATAAAAACGCAATTGGATATGATTATAAACACGCAGAATGCGCGAAGCCGAAAAGCACAGACTATCTAACGTTTGATTTTCCGTATGATTCTGACTACGAAACAATTTACCCAGATTCATATGAGATATTCGTCAATGATGCATATACGTATACTTGGATGAAATAAAACTGAATATTGAATTTGGTAGGGTGCATACGAAATTGATGCACCCTATTGTTTTTGAAAATTTTTAAATTTGGGTATTGACTTTGTACGGGCGATTTGATATATTAAGAATGTACAGATTGCCCGTACAAATGGAAAGGAGATGATAAGGTGTCGCCTAAAATGGGGCAGAAACTTACAGACAATCCCAGAAATGTAAGATTGGAAATACGATTAACAAAATCTGAAAGTAAAAATCTGAGTGATTGCGCCGATAAAATGAAAACAACAAAAACGGATGTAATTTTAAAAGGGATTGACTTGGTAAGAAAAGAACTAGAAAAAGAATAAAACAGTCCGCACCGACCAAAGCACTGACTGTTTTATGAACACCAAGAAGCCGAAGCAACTTGATGAATATACTATATCAAAAACTTTGGCTTCTTTCAAGAATAAATTGAAAGGAGTTTTTACATGAATGATTTGATAGTCAAGAGCGTTGACGTTTTGGGAGACGCTATAATGGCAATGAGGGATACTGACGGTCAGATATGGGCTGGCGTAAGCTATTTTTGCAGAGCATTGGGCATGAACAAAGGGCAGAAAGACCGGCAGACAACAAACGTGCAGAAAGACGAAACATTAAAAAGAGGGTGCCGCAAATTTGCAGCAGGGGTATTCGACCCAACAAACGAAGCGGTTGGAATGAGAATTGATTTTGTTCCGTTATGGCTTGCGAAGATAAACATTACCAAAACAATGTTGCAAGACCACCCCGAACTTGCCGACAAACTCTTAGAGTACCAACTCAAAGCAAAAGACATACTCGCGGCGGCATTCCTCCCGCAGCAGGAAAACACCGGGGACGTGCGCGGACAGATAAAACTGCTTGCCCAGGGAACCGACGAACTCTACCAGCTTGTCGGCGCAGTAGATGCAAAGGTGGATGGAATCAAAGAAGAACTTGAAACATTCAAGATGGAACTCCCTTTATTCCCGGGGGACGCGGACGAAGTGCGCCGGGAAATGAACAAAAAGGTTGTCTCATACCTTGGTGGCAAGGATTCCAACGCCTACCATGACCGGAGCATACAGAGGAAAGCGTTTATCGACGCATACCGGGAATTGAAGCGGAATTTTGATGTAGGTTCCTACAAAAGCATCAAACGCAACCAGAAAGCGCGGGCATTGCAGGTTATCGAAGCGTACAAGCCGCCCGTGGTGCTGCTAGACCAGATTGAACAGGCGAACGCCCAACAGTCCCTTGACTTGGAGGGAGGTGGTGCGCAATGAAAAAGAGCGAAGTTTTCTTTGCAGTCGTTACGGATAATAAGGAAGCGGTAAAAATCGGACGCTCATTTATCACGCATCCAACAATACGTTATAAAGGGAACGGGATTAAGTGGTTTGACGATAAGCTGCTTTTAAAGAGTAGAAAATAGAACATTGAAAATTTCATAGCCAAAAAGGAAAGAAAAGTATTTACAAACGCTTGTTCGAGTGGTATAATTGTTTAAACGCGTCGAATATAAGCAAAAACTGTCAAAACAAAATCGGTTTCTTTGGAATCTGGAAAATTTCTATTGACTTGTTTCGACACAAGAATTACAATTTTCAATGATGGCGGCACGTTTAAAGCACCCAAATCTTGGGCGGCTATCCTGAGTAAAATAAATCCGCTAAGCGGTTATATCTGGCGTACTTTTACTGCAACGCAGTTTTATCATTGGAATTACACGAAAGTTTCAATTAGAGCGATACCCATTGAAACAAACGTGTATAACGTACAAAAATCTATTTCGCAAAAACGCGCACCGAGCGCAGAAACGATTATTCCAATGACAACGTCCATAGTAACATCTCTTTTCGGATTATGATATGGCCGCCATCATCATTTCAAAATTATACCATAATTCGACAAAAATGTACATACCTATTTTCTTTTTTGGCACTCGCATAGATGCGGGTGCTTTTTGCATCCGCAGATATTGAAAGGATGATATATATGATAAAATCATATCTTTGTATAGACAGGCAGAACAATTCTTGCTTAAATACGGACGCAGAAAATCGGACATTCATGACCGAAAAACAGAAAAAGGAATACGCCGACGCTCTGAAAGACGGCGCAAAAGAGCTTTTAGACTGCATAGGCACAGACGATGAACTCGGTCAAAGCATTGTCAAACTGATTTACTGTTTTGCCCGCAGCGGCTTTAAAGAGTACGGGGCGGGCAGAAAGGCGGTGCAGCATGAGCAAAATTAAAGAAACCGTAACTGCCGTATCTGCCGGGAACGAACCGGGCGCGGTCAGGATTAAGAGGGAAGAACAGGAGCGGATGCCGGAGCGGTATTTCATCACGGTTGTAAAGTGCGTCATAGCACTTGCCCTGATAGCATCTGGAACATTGATTATAATATTTGCTGAAATCTGGAAAGTAATGGTGCTTGCTTTATTTGGTATACTTTTCAGCCTGATTTATTTTGGAACGAAGAATTGAGGGGGTGTGCATGATGGATAAGGAATTATTATTTTACCAGACGGCAGTTTTGACAGTTGCGCTTGGTGAAGCGTTGGAACTTGCAGGGAACGTGGTTAGGAACATAGAGAAAAGCCCTGTTCAAAATCAGAAAGCCGTTTCTGATGCGCGGGGTATACAAAGCAGCATTCGGGGGATAATCGTTTTCCTTGAAGATTTCAAAGGGAGGGTTCTGGATGAATAAATAGGAGACAATATGACAATAGAAGAATTTTACGACAGAAGGATAATATATATTAATGGAGCGGTGAAAAAAGACCGAAAAACTAATGACTCGCAGTATAATAGATGGCTGGAAGAAATTAGAGATTTCTGGTACGAAAATGTGTTTGGAAGTGACGATGTAAAATATTGGTGTTATTGCAATAATCTCTAGCCGGACAAGAAAAAAATAATAATGTCCAATAATTGTCCTTTTTTGAATGGGTTTTCTGTTTTATATTTATTATAGAGCAGGAAACCTTTTCTTTATTTATGGGGGCATAAGTTGTTAAAGATACCGGATTTTACAAGAAAAGAAATTGAATACATAAAAGATAACGCAAACTTTACTGAGCGGGAGTCTGCGCTGTTTGATTTGAGAAATAAAGAGTATTCCCATGAGAGGTGCGCGGAAATTCTTCATATCAGCACGTCCACAGAAAAAAGAGCCAATAAGAAAATGATCGAAAAGATAAAGAAAATATTATAAAGTAATCGGGCACGAACCCAAACATGACACTTTTTTGAGCCCAAACATGAACTGTTTCGGGTTCTTTTTTTATGTAAAAATATAAGCACAGGGAGGAAATTCCTATGTTCAATGATGATTTTTTGATGAAAATATTCGTAAACCCCGAAATGCAGAAAATACCGATTGGCTGCCAGTCAACAGCGGTTCATGTGTTCGGGGAGGTCTTAGAAGATATATTGGAGGTAAATCCATATGCAGCCATATCAGAATTATTACAGCCCGCAGAATCCGTATCAGCAGAATTTTAATCAGACTGTGCAGATGCAGAACCCGTACATGGACAGGATGATGCAGCTCCAACAGTACCAGCAAGGTCTACAGGTGCAGCCGGCACAAACGTCCGTAGCATCACAGCCACAGATGCTGGTCGGGCGCCCGGTGAATGATTTCAGCGAGATTACGGCTAACGACGTTCCTATGGACGGGCGAAGCGCAATATTTCCAAAGGCTGATATGTCTGAGATTCAGGTCAGGGCATGGTCGGCTGACGGTAAAATCGTTCCAGTGACCTATATTCCGGTTTTGGATAATCAGTCTAACAATTCTGTGCCCAATGAAGAAAAGTTGAAAATAGGGCTGTCTGATGAAGTTACAGGTGCATTGATGCAACGCTTCGATGATATAGCAGGAAAGATTGAAAAATTAGAAAAATCGTGGAACAGTCATGGGGCAGGGAGAAATAACTATAGATCGAATAAAAAGAACGGGAAGGAGGGCGATAGAAGTGAGAGAGAAGGAGATGAAAGTTTTGAAAACAGAGAATAGAGATGATATTGAAAATGGAAGCGAGTGGATTTGGTCGTTTCTTATTCTTTCGATCTGCTTTGGCGGCTGGGGAAGTGTTGAAAATCCGAGGATAAGCGAGATCGAAAAGAAAGTCGCAAGGCTTGAAGGGCAAATGTCTATGATTGGAGGGAAAAGTTTATGAATCCTATGATGGCTATAATGCAGATGATGAAAGGCGGTATGAATCCGCAAAATATGTTGAAACAAATGATGGGGAATAACCAGATTATGAGTAATCCTATGGGTAAAAACATCATGGAAATGGCTCAAAGCGGAAATATATCTGGAATTGAAGAGCTTGGAAGGAATATCGCAAAGGAAAGGGGAATTGACTTTGACAAAGCATTTTCGGAGTTTAAAAGCCAATTCCCGCAATAAAGCTATTTGTGTACTTTTTCCGTAAAGGCTCTTTCAACAGACCATCCTTTTCTTAATCGGTTATGGAGAACGTCCCAACTCATATTAAGAGCATCAGACCATTCTTTTAATGTTTTGGTTTCTCCATGATATTCAATCAAAAGATTGCTGGATTTGTTTATGGATTGCTCTGCTTGTGTAGCCCACCGACAGTTTGACGGTTCGTAGTTGCCGTCGTTGTTAATACGGTCAATGGTATATCCGTCAGGACGACCACCTATGCTGTCAGACCATTTTACAAAACTCCAAAAGTCGTGCCATTCATCGCATACTTTTATGCCGCGATTGCCGTAAATGTAATACTTTAAATGATTTGGATTCTCGCAACGACCAATCATATTTTTCCAAAGACCGTAAAGCGGATGTAGCGTTCTGCCATCTATATATGCTGGACTGTTTTTCAGCAAGCAACCGCAACTTTTTACCTTGCCGTTTTTGAATTGGTACGGAAGAACGCGAATAGTGTTTCCACATTCGCAAAGGCAGTCAATATATTGCCGTTTATCACTTGGTTTTCTTTCTGAAAAACCTATGGCGGTAAGTAAATAAGATTTTTTACCTATAAAATCTTCGATTTTAATTTTTATAGGTTGCTTGTTGGAAAAAGAACAATGACCGCAAGACTTTTGATGACCTCCTATTACTCTATCAGGAGCATAAGAAACGATTTTACCACAATCGCATTGAAAATCAAAAGCATTTGGAATGTCTGAATTTTCAGACTGCTTAACAACGGTGAGATAACCATACCGTTTCCCGATATAGTCAGAAATATGGTATTTGAGCATAAAGACAACACCGTCCTTTCAGTGTAAAAAGCCCTTTTTCGTTAAGTGCGGAAACCATTAAGGACTTATGGCTTTCGGGTCGCGATTCCCTATCCGCACATAAGTATTATATCACGAATTATAGATAAAATCAATAAATTTAGAAGTTAGCATATTAGAGGTTGCGCGCATAATACCTAGGTTCCTCTTTATGAAATATATCCACAAAGGAGGAAAACTAATATGTTCAACAGTGGAAATTATGGTTTGCCTATTACAATGAATGTCGAACCTGTCGGGTCAAACTGTAATAACGGTAACGGAATGTGGGGCGGCGATGGCGCATGGTGGATTGTGATTTTTGTTCTCTTTTTCGCTTTTGGTGGTTGGGGCAACAACGGATGGGGTGGCAACGGCGGTAACGGCGGCGCAGTGCCTTATGCGGTTGGCAGCACCTACACAGACGCAGCTATCCAGCGCGGATTTGACAACCAAGGTGTCATGAACAAACTGAACGGCATTGAGCAGGGAGTATGTAACCTTGGTTACGAAAACCTTGCGCAGATGAACAACCTAGGGATGGCGGTGGCTAACGGGTTCCATGGTGTGGATAACGCCATTTGCAACCTTGGCTACACCACACAACAGGGATTCAACGCTACACAAGTGGCAAACATGCAGGGCAATTTCGCATTACAGCAGGCAATTAATGCGGATACGGTTGCTAACATGCAGAATACAAACGCACTGGCTACGCAGCTTGCGAATTGCTGCTGCGAGAACAGAGCTGGGCAGAAAGACATCCAGTACCAGATGGCAACAGATACCTGCGCTGTTCAGAACACGATTCAGAATACGACAAGGGATATTATCGACAACCAGAATGCGAACAGCAAGCAGATTCTTGACTTCCTTGTGCAGGATAAGATCGCTTCTTTACAGGCAGAGAATCAGTCTCTTAAACTGGCAGCTTCACAGGCGGATCAGAACAACTTTATTGCTGCTACACAGAACGCACAGACGGCGGAACTTATCCGCAGACTTGGCGCAGACTGCCCGCAGCCGTCCTATATTGTTCAACCTCCGACTCCGGTTAATTTCCCGACAAATTGTTGCGGGACAGTAAACTTTGCTGGAAACGGCTGCGGTAATGGCTGTGGCGGTTGCTGCTAATGTACGGCAACGGGCGGTGGTCTTTTATAGATATGCTTACGATGTTTGACACGTTTTTGCAAATGGCTGACTTCGACATGAATATGCGTCAAGTTGGAAACGATGCCATAATGGAGGAACTTCAAAAGCAAAATAAAGTATATCTGGAAAGAATTGTTGAAAATCAAAAGGAAATATTGAACAACTTGGATAAGCTAAATAAATCCATGTCTGCCGATAGGTAGTTTTGTTTATAGATTGGGCAGACCTATAAATTGGTTTGCCCTTTTCCGTTTTGTTTCCCGATGTATTCAGATACAGCACAATCAATAATTTTGCTTATTGGTATCATTGTTTTTTGAGAATATTCACGCAAGGATTTTTCTATTTCCTTATCAAGCGTGGTGGAAAATCTCACACGATTTTTTAAAGTGTCGTTTGCCATTTTCAATAACTCCTTTCGTAATGTTAATTAACTTTAACACATTTTGACCTTGATGTCAATGTATGAATGTGTTATAATGTTAATGAACAATAATAAATATGAGAGGTGCAAAATGGGGAAATACATTGATTTAACCGGAAGGCAATTTGGAGAAATAGAGGTTATTAAAGATACAAATGAGCGTCATAAGAACGGTTCTCATATTTGGGAATGTAAATGCAGTTGTGGGAAAGTGATATATCTTCCGACAAATGTATTGAAAAACCAGAAAAGTTGTGGTTGCAAAGCGAATAGGCTGGAAGATTTATCTGGACAGAAATTCGGAAAGTTGACAGCAATTAGCATTAACCACGACACAAAAGATAAGAGAGTAAGGTGGGATTGCATATGCGATTGCGGAAACAAAACCGTTGTAAGGGCATGCAATTTAAAAAGCGGAGAAGTTAAAAGCTGTGGCTGTCTTGCAAACGCAAACAACAAAACGCACGGAATGAGTAAAACAAGACTATATACAGAATGGGCGAATATGAAATATAGGTGTTATTATTCTGGAAATTCTAGTTTTGAAAATTATGGCGGCAGAGGTATTAAAGTTTGCAACGAATGGAAAGACAATTTCCAAGCGTTTTATGATTGGGCGGTGTTGAATGGGTATAAGGATAATCTAACTATTGAACGTAAGGATACAAATGGAGATTATTGCCCAGAGAATTGTTGCTGGATACCAGTCAATGAGCAAGCCAACAACAGAAGAATGAACTTGCAGATTGAATACAATGGGAAAACCCAAAATTTGAAGCAATGGTGTAACGAACTTAATCTGGACTACAAAAGAACTCATAACAGAATATTCAAACTTGGGTATTCATTTGAAGAAGCAATAACAAAGCCAGTAATGAAACAAAGAAGAAATAAGAAAGTGAGGAAATCATATGGAAATAACGAGTAATTCTATTCAGTTGGTAGAGCAGGGGCAGAATGTCCTTTTTACGGAAACAGCAGTACCGAGCTGTAAGCCGTGTATCAAGCACAGAGAGGGTGCAGGCGTGGTAACGCTTAGAGGTTTGACAAATCAGTGCAACGCAAGGTTTCTTGTGAATTTCAGCGGAAATATTGCAATTCCTACGGGCGGAACAGTGGAGGAAATTTCTCTTGCGATTGCCATTGAGGGAGAACCTTTGCAGAGTACAAGAATGAGGGTAACTCCTGCGGCAGTTGATAATTATTTCAACGTATCGTCAAACGTATTTATTGATGTACCGAGAGGGTGTTGTGTGACGGTTGCGGTAGAGAATACTTCTGCACAGTCAGTCAATGTTCAGAACGCTAACCTCATTGTGACAAGAGAAGCGTAAGGGAGGTGTAATAGATGGATACAAAACACATTCATGAATCACTTGAAAAAATGGCTCAATATGTCTGCGAAGAATGTAAAAAGCCAAAAGAGCAGATTGACACAGCGGAACTTGGTGCTGTTGTGGATATTGTAAAAGATTTGGCGAACGCTGAATATCATGCGTTGATTGCCAAAGAAATGCGGAAAGCACATGAAGATGAAGAAGCAGAAGAAAAGCATTTTATCAAAATGTTGAAAGAGCAGTATAAAGATGAATACAAAGAGATGAAAGAACAGTACGGAGATGAAGCTGACAGGCGTTTCTATGACAGTTGGAGGCGCGCAGATGGTTCATTCGCAAGGAAAGGGACGGGCGAGTATCGACCAAAAAGTTATTATAGGCGCAGAGGATATGTAGAGCCTATGTACCATATGCCTTTGGATATGTACCATGACTATACACCAGAAGAACTTAGGGACTGGGACAGAGATAGAGGTAGGCTTTATTTTACCCCCTCAAACACGGGAAACGGCGGAATGAATAACACTTCTTCCAGTCAAAGTAACGGAAATTCGGACAATACAAGGTCGTACAGTGACGGATTTAATGACGGACAGACAAGGGGATATTCAGAGGGATATGAACGAGGCAGAAATGACGGGAGCAGGAATAATTCCTCGCGCTACGACAATGCCAGACGTGGTTACTCTGAAAGCAAACAGAACCATAGGGGAAATTCCCCAGAGGACAATTCAGAGAACATGAGGAACCTTGAAAAAGTCCTCAATATCATTGCAGAAGATGTAAAGGAGTATATGCCGAATATGTCGCCAAGCGAGAAAGCAATGGCAAAGCAAAAGATTGACGGAATTTCAAAATCAATCCAGTAAAGATAAAATATCTGCTTGACTTATGCCTAGATGTATGTTAAATTATATCTAGGCATAAAAGCGAGGTGGTGAAAATGTCGCCTAGAACTGGTAGACCTATTGTCGGAAGTGAGCCGAAAAATCAACAGATTGCATTGAGGGTTACAGCAACCACAAAAAGAAAGTTTCAAGAATGTTCTGAAATTACTGGAAAAACTCAAACGAATTTGCTTGAAGAAATGGTTGACGATTTACACGGTAGGTTGATGGAAAAAGAATAGAGCGTTACCACCCTGAGAAAGTTGTAAACGCTCTACACCGAGGTTTCCCTCTGATAAATACAATCATATCACAGTGGAGACCTCTTTTCAAGGAAAATCTGAATTTTTACAAAAGATGAACCCACGCTCATGGGAGAAAGAGGTACATAATGAGAAGAAAAATAATGATAATGCTTTACACACTCTCTTCAATCATTGATGACATTGCATATTTCGTTTTCGGAAATTGCGAGGATATTCAATGTGAGATTAAAACTCATTGGGGGAGAACATTCTATCGGTTAGGAAGTGATATGATTGGGAACACCTAGCAATTTCAAAGACTTAACAGGACAGAGTTTCGGACGACTTACGGTTGTTTGCAGAGCAGAAAATAAAGGCGGCAAAACAAATTGGCATTGTAAGTGCGACTGCGGGAATGAAAAAGATGTTTTGGCAATAAATTTGACAAGGGGTCTTACAAAAAGCTGTGGTTGCTTGCATAACGAGGAATTAAGCCAAAGAAAATTTATTGATTTGACTGGTAAAAAATTCGGAAGATTAACTGTTATTGAGAGAGCGCACAATCATGGAAGAGAAACATATTGGAAGTGCCAGTGTGATTGTGGGAATTTCAAGGAAATAAATGGAGCAAAGCTGAAAAGCGGTCACACAAAGTCTTGTGGTTGCCTTGTAAGAGAAAAAGCCGGAGCGAACACTAGCCATGTTTCAAGAAATGTAAAGCATGGAATGACTGACACAAGATTATATAGAATTTATCACAAGATGAATTTAAGGTGTTATTCCAAAGTAAATCCCGCATATCCAAGTTATGGCGGTAGAGGCATAACAATTTGTCCCGAATGGCTAGGAGAACACGGATTTGAGAACTTTGTTAAATGGGCGTTGGAAAATGGTTATGCTGACAATTTGAGCATTGACCGTATAGACAACGACAAGGGCTATTCTCCCGATAATTGTAGATGGGCGACTGCAAAAGAACAGGCTAACAATACACGTTCAACCGTATTTCTGACTTATAAAGGGGAAACAAAATCAGCTTCTGAATGGTCGGAAATTACGGGTATAAGACAAGACACTCTGACAATGAGAAAACGTAATGGTTGGACGGACGAAGAATGTATTGAAACCCCGATATGGGGAAGAATGGGACCGAGAAAAAGAAATTAGTTTTTTCTTTAAGGCACGAAAGTGATTAGGGACTGATTTAAGCCCCTTTTCTTTGGAGGTGGTAAAATGTATCGAATGAACGGAATAAACTGGTCTGTGAGGCTTGTGCGAGGCGACAGCCCTATGTTAATGCGTTCAGACGGCAGCCGAACCGTAGGAATGTGCGACAGGGCAACACATGAAATCTGTATATCAGATATGTTGCAAGGGGCTTTTCTTAGGAAAGTTCTTATACATGAGGTATGCCATTCTGCCATGATGAGTTACGGAATTGATATGAGCGTGGAGCAGGAGGAATTATTTTGCGACCTAGTAGCGACTTACGGCGACGAAATTTTCGAGGTTGCCGACAGCTTGTTTATGGCATTGAAACGGAGGGCGGCATAATGGATATAAAACACATTTTAGAGTGCGTAAAACGCACCAATCCGCAAATGACTGAAAAGAAACTGCTTGAAGAATTATCCAAGTGCCGATATTCGGCGGTTGCGCTTTGCATGGTGTGCGAGAATTATAAAAGGCTTGCTTGTAATGAGTAGGCTTTTTATTGTTTTATCGGTCTCTTTGTGGTATTATAAATAAAAATAATTCGGAGGCGATTTTATGATTATATACAGACCGCATAGAGGCTCATTAGAAAGGTCTTTAGCAGAAGCGAAAGAGTTTGAAACAGAAGAGGAAATGAAATATCATATTATGCGACAATATAGGGATTATGCAGATGGTATGCTAAAGATGGAATATAATTATATTGATGTTAATCCTAGAGATATTCCAAGATATATAGACAATCCGCTTTTTGATTTGGAAGATATTGTGATTGGAAATGATGTTTCGGACGATGAGCGTTGCGGTTGGCACGACACAAGAGATGTGTGTATAAAGCGATTTGGAAACGAAAACTATATAGAACAATATGGTTGCCCTCAATGTATTGGATTTTATGCAACAGATTATGAAAGAAAAGAAGCGGCGGTTTAGGCTACCGCTTTTATTATTCCCTCTGGAAACGCTAAACGGCTCAAATTTGGCTCAAAATTGATTTGGCGATTATTATAGGTTAAAAGGTTAAAACGCCTTAAAACGCAAAATACAGCGCCTGAAATTTATTGCAAGAAAATAGCCTGCGGTTGCAGGCTCAATCTTTCCTTGATACCCATACGGTCACATAGTATTTTCCTTTGTTCCAATCATCGCTCAGTCCAAAATCTATAACTGATAACCCGTTTTTGCCTATGTATTTCTGCGCATCTTCCCATGTTTCAAAATATTTTACTGTCATTGTAAAACCTCCTAATCTAATTTTTGTAACTCAAATATTCTTCTTCTGTAATTTCTTCTCTAAAAACAGAAATCCAGATCAAATCTGTTAATTCTCTGTAATATTTTCCGTTTTCCTGATAAATCCATTCTTTCATCCAAAATCCCTCCATTTCAAAAATTATAATTCTTCATCTTTCTGTTCTTTGAAACATTCCTCGTAACTCAATCCGACAACTTTGAGAATCTTATCAATATTGCTTTTTTTAATATCGGACTTTCCATGTAAAAATTTGCTCATGGTGGATGGCGAAATATCGCATTTTTCGGAAAACTCTTTTATACTAAGCCCCTCAATTCCTATGTATCTTTCAATAGCCAGATATTTCATTTCTCAATTCCTCCGCTTTCAATATTTTTTCAAAAATTATAATTCAGCTGTGGGTGCGCGTCAAGGCGAGAAGGGCGGTTTTGATTTAACTAACTTTGCTAAGGATTTTTCAAAATCCTTTGCTTCATCATAATTTTCAAAATAATCCCTATACTCTTCACAAAGCTTATTATTCACTTTCCCACTAATTGGCTTGGTGTCTGTCTTTACTTCATAACACCATGTTCTAATTGTTCCTCCGTCAAAATGCTTGTGCTTTATGCACCAAAAAATCATACCTTTTCTTTCTCCCCTTGTCCCTGGGGGCTAGGAAATTTATTTTTAATCGGCAACAACAATTCTCCAATATCCGTTCTTCTTAGTGCATTTAATAACTTCCATATCATCTAATTCGCTTTTCTTTAATTCACCGTAATCATGGCACAACAGCCTGTGCGAATGGCTGCCATAAATTCTCCATGGAATCCTTGTGGCTTCAAAATATGCGCTTTCAAATGTTTCCCATAATGTACTGTTCGTTTTTGCATCCTCCTTAAATTTTGTTTCGGCAGAATCCTGATCCGGCCACGCAAATGCAACATCAACAATATCTTCATCGCAATTTATATAAATATTTTCATTTAATACCCTAGCTTGTTTTTCTGCATATTTAACGGCTTGTTTTTCTGTTCCGCGGAAATCATCTAAAATATTTTCTCCATCTTCATCTGTAAACCAATATAAATTCTTCATATTCTTCGCCTTTTAACCTTTCTTTTATATTTTCCAACCCCGGAATTGTTGCTGGACGCTTGCGAATTAATGGGCTTTTTAGGGCCACCGCAACGGCTTATGCTGTTTTATATGCTTCAATCTCCATTTGTTCGAGCTCCTCCCAACTGATGCCGTATTCTCTGTTGAGTTTTTCAGCTTGCTCGTCTGCATAAATACTTGCCCCCATATTTTTGTTAATTGCAAATATTTGGCATCTAATTTTATATTCTCTGATTTCCTGTTGTTTTACAAACTCGTCGATTTCCGATTCGTTGTTAAAAAATACCTTGTCAATGTAATATCCTTTATATTTCTTCATATCCGTTCCCTCCTGTTTGGTGGTTGTTTTCTTGTTTCTTTCTATGATTATAATATACACTATTTTAATGTATATGTCAATAGGTAAAATGAAATTTTTTGATGTATATTTCAGATTGATTTTTATATTGATTTATGTTATGCTTTTATCAAAGAAAGGAGGATAAAAATTGATTGAATATAAAATAGATATACTGGAAGAACTAAAAAGAAAGGGATATACAACCTATATTTTAAGAAAGAATAAGTATTTGAGCGAAACTACGATAGCAAACATTAGAGCCGGAAAGCATATTACAATGAACGCATTAGACGCTATATGTGTTATGCTCCGAAAGACACCAGAGGAAATTATAAATTTTGAAATTTCTGATAGTGATAAAATTAAATTTTTTGTTTGAAATATGTTGAAAAATACACTAATATAGTGTATAATTATAATTGTAAAGAGGGAAACCAATTTACAATAACCGAAAAGGTAGAGGGCAAGCGAAGCCTTTAGGGGAAAGGAGAAAAACATGGACAATATGAAAGAGTTTGTAGCATACAGCAAAAAGCTTTTAAGGGTACTTAAAAAGATAAAATCAGCATTGCAGAACAAAGATTATGCAGAAATCGAAAAGCTGATTGATGAACTGATTGAGGACACCGAGGGCGATATTCAAGCATAACAGAATAAGGGATAACAGAAAGGGCGGGCTTGCCACCGCCCCAACTGTAAAAGAATTATAACACATAAGCCGCCTGGATTTCAAGGGCGGTTTTCTTTTTTTAAAATTCTTATATGATAATTCTAACATAAAATTCTATGTCATAATTCTGATTAAAATTGCTATATGATAATTATTTACATAATTCTATATTAAAATTTTGTATGATATTTACTATATAAGAATTATGTGTTATAATTCGTATATGATAATTATAATCGTTGGGAGGTAATAAAGATATGGCTACACCGCAGTATATTAAGGACGCACAGAACGCATACAACGCCAAATTTGACCTTGTGCAGTTAAAGTTACCTAAAGGCACGAAAGAGCGGATAAAGGCGGCTTTAGAGGGCAGGCAGAGCATTGCAGGATATTGCGTTGAATCTGTTCTTGACGCGCTAGAAAGACTGGAATCAGACAAAAGCAAGAAAGAGAAAGTGTATTTAAGCGGATCTGATAAATCACCCGTTCAGATCGCCCATAAGACCGAAATAGAGCCTAAAACATCGCAAGAAAGGAAATCTACCAAAGAACAAGAAAAAGCCGAAATCAAGACAGATAAAACGCCCGATGATTTGCAAGCCATGCTTGATGCAAAGAAAGCGGAGATAAAAGAACGAAAAGAAAAGGAGCTTGCAGAAGACAGGGTAAAATTTGAACAATTTGAAGAGGATAAACTAAAGGCTATGCTGAATGATGAAGAGTTTAGGGCTTGCGTTTCAAATCCAATGTATAAGGCTGATTTTATCCAAAATTACGGCATATGCAACTATGAGAGAGTTCAGAAATGTTTGCAGGAAATAGAGGGCATGGAAAAGGAGGCTACAAGGGAAGTGACTATTTCGGAGACAAATTGCCCGTTCTGACTGCATTTATTGCAGTCAACAACCACCTTGATTTCCGCCATAGAAATATGGCGGTTTTTTCTGTCAAAATTGATACTTGACAAATTCCAGAAGTTGTGTTATCTTATTTAACCTTTATAGTATATATAAATAAATATTATTTAATATATACCAAGAGATATATTGCATTTATTATTATTTAATCTCTATACAGTAAAACATAACACAGGGTATATTACAGAGTATATTATAAGCCATAGAGCATATATAGACAGTAATCTATAACGTATATAGTCATAGTGTATAGTATTAGACAATACAATATATATAGCCATAATTTAAAGAGTATACTGAGCCAATACAGTAAATCTTTAGCCAATAAAGTATAACATGCACATATACCAGAGTATATTAAATTATTATAATATGCGCGCGGATATAAATTACATGCAGATAATAGAATGTATGTTCTTTAAATCCATAGTTGACAGATAATAAAATCTATGCTAATTTATAATCAATAAATTTACAACATAGCCGAATCGCACAGCAGCCGCCCGAACGCCGTTGAGGGAAAGCCTAGAATTTGAGGAGCCGGAGCTAAAGCGATAGGACGGAACGAGCAAGGACGGCAAGTAGTACAAAGAGTAACACGCTCACAGGATGGACACTAGAGGTCTGTCTTGTGGGCGTTTTTTATTTGACATTTGGAGGTGTAGGACGTGGAGAAAGTGCAGGAGCAGGCACAGACGGCAGAAGTATTTGAGAATGATATACAGCTTTATTTGTCCATGTTCTGCGAGGAACAAGGGATTGAGGACTTAAAGAAAGAATCGCAAAATGTCTGGAATGGGTGTTTATTATATATATATAAATACGTTTTTAAGAACAGCGATAGACTAAAGATAAATAATAATATTATGAGTAATAGCATTGTATCAAGTAATTGTAATGCTTATGACATAGATAAAGTTAATGCTGTATGTGATTATTATATTTATATATGCAGTATATACGATAAAGAGATTAGTATTATAGGGTTTAGTAAATTAACGGGAATTAGTCAAGATTGTATATATGAGTGGGGCAGGGACGAGAGAAAGCTAAGCTCCGCTGGTTGCGAGATATACAAAAAACTGTCAATCGAGAGAGAGGAAAGCCTGTCAAACAAGCTAGTAACGGGCAGGCAAAACCCCGTGGGTGTGTTGGGTGTACTCAATCGGCATTATGCGTGGAATATGCCAGGAGTGAGGGAGGATAAGAGCAGTAAGAGGGTTCTGACTGCGGCGGAACTGCCTAGGCTGGGAGATAAATTGTGTGAAAATCAGGCGCAATTTGAAAGCAAAATTGAACCCGAGTAGTGATTGTGGTGGATTGGCAGAAGTACCACAATATATTGATTCAACAACGTAAAATAAAGGCGTGATATTTTTTTACGTTACGTTTTAGAACAGATGTTTGCATGGTTTTTGTGCATATTGACGATAAAAATACGGTGCAAGAGCAGATGGGCACCGTAAAGGTATGCCGTAGGGGTCTGTGTGGAACGCCGGCAACCGCCTACTTAGTGTCAAAAGTTTCCGCCAAAAGAAAAAGACCACTCACACAGAGCAGTCCTAAAAATTTTTCAAAGACAAAAAAGAGCCTATATTTATTATATATACTCCAAAGAACATTGATAATTACATATCCTTTTTAACCCACTCAATATCATAACCCATAACATTAGCTAATTTTACAATCTCTGAATACTTAATTGTATCTCTTGAAAGTTTGTTATTGATGTTAGATACAGTGGTTGGTTGCTTAATGGTTTTATTATATTCCTCAATCAGTTTTGAGAATGTCATTCCAGACATTGCGAGTTTTGATTTAAAAAACTTTTGCATTTCACTTGGCATGATTAAAACCTCCTTTTGTGAAATTGTACCACAGAAAATAAAAATGTTCAATATGGTGTAGAAATATTTGAAAATGAATTGACTAATAATTCAAAATGGTATATAATTACACTATAACGAATATTAAGGAGGTACACGCAATGAAAGTCGGATATGTCAGAGTTAGTACGATAGAGCAGAATGAGGAAAGGCAGATTGAAGGACTTGAAAAACATGGTATCGAAAAATGGTACATGGAAAAAGTATCTGGTAAGAACATGGATAGACCAGAACTCCAAAGAATGTTGTCAGAGGTTCAGAATGGTGACACGATATATATTCACGATTTTTCAAGACTTGCGAGAAGCACAAAGGATTTGCTGGAAATCGTTGAAATGCTTGGAAATAAGGGCGTGAACATAGTCAGCAATAAAGAGAGTTTTGACACGAATACAAATACAGGAAAACTCATGCTGACAGTGTTTGCCGCCATTTATGAATTTGAACGTGTGAATATGCTTGAAAGACAGGCAGAAGGCATAGCAATAGCAAAGCGTGAGGGCAAATATAAAAATTGCGGAAGGAAGAAAAAAGACCTTGCGGACGGTTACGAGGATTTAATTCAGCAGTATGTTGACGGAGATATAACCAAAGTACAGCTTGCGGTTATGCTGAATGTGTCAAGACCGACACTGAACCGTATTTTGGAAGAATACGGTGAAAATAGAATCCACACGGCATAGATAGTGATTGCAACACGAAAGCGGTAAGCCTTGACCGTTTCTATGCCGTAAACATAAGGCAATATCAGAAAGGCAGGTATGAAAGCATGAATGAAGTGAAACTTTTTGAAAATGAAGATTTTGGACTGATTAGGACTGTGGTAATTGGCGGAGAACCGTGGTTTGTGGGTAGAGATATTGCAAAAGCGTTAGGATATGCAAAGCCAGAAGGGGCGGTTGCGACGCATTGCAAGCATACCTTGAAACGGGGGATACCTCACCCGCAAAGCCCAAATAAAGAAATCGAGGCGTTGGTTATATCAGAGGGAGATTTGTACAGGCTCGTTATAAAAAGCCAACTCCCATCAGCGGAAAAGTTTGAGGAATGGGTAATGGACGAGGTTCTTCCCTCCATCCGAAAGAACGGCGGCTACATAGCAGGGCAGGAAGTGTTGTCTGATGACGAACTCATGGAGAAAGCCTTGATTGTGGCGCAGAAAAAAATCGCAGACAGAGATAAGAAAATAGCTGAACAAAGTGCAGAAATTGAAATCATGAAACCAAAAGCTGAAATGTGTGATAAATTACTGGATGCCAGTATGCTTGTGAATTTCCGTGATGCTGCCAAGGAAATAGGAATTAGTCAATCACAGTTTACAGGATGGCTTAAAGAAAACGGATATGTCTATATGACATCCACGAGAGAACTTCGACCGATGGAGCCATACATGAAAAGCGAATTTTTCCAGATGAAGCCATATCAGAATCCGTATAACGGTTACAAGGGTTCCAGAACATATATCACCGGAAGAGGGCTTGCGGCATTTAAGAAATTGATTGACGCAGAAGGGCATAATCGTGACACTATGAAGAAACACGGCGGTAGGAACGGAAAGAAAAAATGAATTGAAAATATGCCAGCACAAAGAAAACAATAAACTTCCACAAAAGATAAATTCTACCACACTCCAGATGAAATCAATCAAAATACCAAAGGAGCTGACAATAAAACATAACACGGGAGAGCAAGCAATGACTGACACAGGAATAAAACTTGGAATCATATGTAAAAATAAAAACTGCGGCTACTGCCTGACCGACAGGTGCATATATCCACAGAGGGCATTTTGCCTTAACATTTCCGAAAGCGGTAAATGCGAGAATTTTGTGGAAAAAGAAAAGATTCAGAAAGAGATATCGGAATTATTCGGACAGCTTCGGACAGAAGTTCTTGCCAATAAAGAACTATACAACGCTCTTGTCGCAAGCATAGAAAGCGCATTAAAAGAAATTTCGCCACATATAGACAGAGAGTGTGCGGCAAGTAGGATAGCGGATAGGATTATCGGGAGGGAAGAATGAAAGTTGATGTAAAATCAAATGCAATCTGCCAAATAGATATAGACGAAATTGAGGCATTTAAGATTTTATGCAAAACCTTGCATATGGATTTTGTTCTTGACGAAGATACAGATTATTTTGTCAGAAAAGACGAATGCGGAGAAAACAGGGTTTACATTACAGATGGACACGATATAAAGATTGATGGCAGGGGAGATTTATTTTTGGCGCTTAGGAATGTTGCCGTGAACATAGTGCCGAATGTTGGGTTCAGAATAGCGGATTATATTTATAGTAAATAAAGCAGTTCGGAGAGAAGAATGATGCAAAGCGGATGGATAGTACGATTCAAAGATGGAAAATCAGAAGCAATGTCGGAACTGGCATATAGAGCACATAGAGAAACTTCAAGAAAAGACCATGCAGTAGTTGAAGAACATTGGTTTGATATTGTGGATGGCATGAAGAAAAACAAAATAGATAGAATGACAATTTAGGGATATTGCCAAACGGTAAGGGACATGATTTCGGAGGAAGGGAAATGACGAACAAAGAGATTTTAGAACTGGAATTTGAAAGCACAGACCTGTACAGGAAAATTACAATCCGAGATTTCTTCAAGGAACTTTTGATTGCGCTTTTCCAAGAGGGAGAAGGATTCAGTGGCAAAAGACCATTTGGTAACAGCGGATGGGAATTTGATTTGTGCGTTTGTTTGGTTCGGAACGAAGTAATCAAGGGCAAGAAAATAACCATGCCAGATTATCCTGATTTTGAGGATTGGGATTATGACAGCGCAGAAGCAGAAAAGAAAATACTTGAATTGATAAAAGAATTGTGATTTTAGGAGCGTGGCGAAATGGCAACGCATCCGGCTTTGACCCGGATATGTGAAGGTTCGATTCCTTCCGCTTCTGTTGCTCATGGCAGACGAAGAAAAGCACCTTATGCGGAAATGAGGCATTTGTGAGCGGCACAAAATATAGCTGGGAATATGCGCCAAAAACATCAAAATTCAAAGTTTAGGAGGATTTTATCAATGACGACCGAGAAAATGACCATACATAAGGCTCTGGCAGAATTAAAACTGCTTGACAGCCGGATTGAGAAAGCAATCGCAGAAGGAATTTATTGCGTTGCAAACAAACACTCAAATGATAAGATAGGCGGTATTCCGATTAATGAGTACATCAAAGTCATGCAGGGCGGATATGACAAGGCAACTGACCTTATCAACCGCAGAAAAGCAATTAAGAGGGCGGTAGTGCTTTCCAACGCTGTAACAAAGGTATCTGTTGCGGGAGTTGAATACACCGTCGCTGAAGCTATTGAGATGAAAAATCATGGTGTAGATTTTGAAAAATTGCTTATGAACACCATGCAGAAACATTACAATATGGCTCAAATGCAGATTAAGCAGGAAAATGGAAAAGACCTTGAGGAACGGGCGGAACAGTATGTTGCGGCTATTTACGGGCAGAAAGAGGGCAAGGCAAATACCGCAGACATTGAAAAAGTCAAGAATGACTTTTTAACTGCAAACCAGTATGAATTGGTTGATCCGCTCCATGTTTTTGATAAAATAGAGAACTTGGAAAAGAAAATCAATGATTTCATGGCAGAGGTTGACAGCGCACTTTCAGTCAGCAACGCATTAACGGAAATCACGATTGAATATTAGGAGGCGGTAGATTTGGAAGCGGATATAAGAAATATTATTTCGGAGTTTTGTGATGAAAGTGGAGATATAACTGAGCCAGACGAAGCATGGGAAAAACTTGAAAATTTTTTCAGAGAAAAAGGTGTTGCATTTATTTTGTCAATAGATGATATGTTTGACAGCCCTGGACTTGACGTAAGTTCATTTTCTATCGCATGGGTTGAGAATGGAAGCCCAAAACTTATCGTCTATAGGAATGTGCGTTATTAAAAATTTTATCCACTGTTTACCGAAAACCCTAAACTACAATTCATGTGTCTTTTGCAGATACAGACACATGTAAAACAATAAAGAAATCTGCAAACTTCAATGGGTGAAGATAATATGAATTGGTCTTGAAAACCAAATTTGTATAAACAATTTGTCGGCGGTTCGATTCCGTTCAAGTCTGCGGACTTGTAGCTCAGCGGGGAGAGCGATTGCGAAAACAAAAATGTGCTGTAAAGATTAAAGAGAAAATCTCAAATCTTAAAGTTAAAAGATCAAAGTTTATTTTCTTCAAAGTTGAAAGAGCAAAGGTAAAAGACAAAAGTTTTACAAAATCCTTGGGAAATGTTTGTTTGGGCTAATTGTAATTGCTGATGGGTTTAACACAAGGCTGGTAAATGGTGGATTTCATCTGAATGTAGCACAATTTGGCAGTGCGCCTGGTTTGGGTTCAGGAGGTTGCAGGTTCAAATCCTGTCATTCAGACTAGCCGCGGCTTGCGTCAGGGTTGAGTGGAGAAAAATATTAGGTCGTGGCGCTAAATCCGAAAGGCGGGTGAGTTTTGATGATTATTACCATGTACGGAATAATTGTTTTTCAACTCGTGGAACGGATTGCCATAACCGAGAAATCCATGAAATCGGTTTTTAGGAAATGCAGTCGTATGTTAGGGTTTTCATACAATGCAATTCCAACAAGGCATGAAGTCCACGGGGAGCCATATCTGCAAGAAGAATAAATATTATAAAGGCTTTAGAGAATAGCCAAGAATGAACCCACAAAACTATCAAACATTGTGGATATGGCGGATTATAACAAAAAATATTAAATGTGTGAATTGTATCGGCGGTGGCTTGTTGGTCTCGTTGCCGCCGATTTATGGGAGTGTAACTCAAAGGTAGAGTGGTGGTCTCCAAAACCATCGGCGCGGGTTCGATTCCTGCCGCTCCTGCTCGGTGTCAAAATTCGCACCATTTGGCACTCTTTTAAACCATATAGAGAAATGCTGTTAAGGTCGGTCAAATGACCGTGAGGATTAAGGATATGATTAGTAGATTGCTGACGAGCGAGAAACAATCTGTCCTAAAAAAGCCCGAAACAATAATAATCAGCGACAAAGAGCAGAGAACAAAGGTATAGGCAAGAGCTGATAGCCTGCCTTATGGTATGCTTGCTTAGTTTTCGTGGGCGTTTCTAAGATTGTCAGTAAAGACATACAAAATCCTATGCAGTCCTCATAGAAATAAATTGGACGCTGGATAGTGGAAAATATTCTGCTATCCAATCTCGGAGAGTAGCTCAGTTGGTAGAGTAATTCATGAAAATGCAAATCATGTTCGTGGTTTCAACAGCATTTTTTAAGGGAAAGAATGTGTCGGTGGTTCAAATCCATCCTCTCTGTATTTGGTGATATAGCCAATAATTAAATATTATTTGTTGCGCTAACAGCAGATTATAAAATGCGTAATGTTTAACCATCTCTAAGAAAGGGGTTTAATCATTATGCAGAAATACTACACAATCTACAAACTAACAAACAAAATAACAAGAAAATCCTACATAGGGCAAACAACCAATGAGGCAAAACGGAGATTTACATTCCACAAATCAAGTGCAAAAAGAGGGAGCAAAACGCCGTTGCACGAAGCAATATCAAAATATGGAGCTGAAAATTTCAAGATAGAAATCATTTATGAAAATATTTCACAGGAAACAGTGGATGATTGCGAAAGGTTTTGGATAGACAAAATGAAAACCAGAGTTCCAAATGGTTACAATCTTCAAGGCGGTGGAAAATCTGCCTATGGAAAATATAGTAGCCGATATGGATATTCTTCACACGGAGAAATAATCATGTGCGACAAGAAAACAGGAGAAGAACTGAAAACATTCTCTGGAGTTATGGATGCGGAGAGATATTTAAGGAATAACGGAAAAACAAAGGCGAATCACTGACCTATAACAAAATGTTGCATGGGGAAGCAAAAATATACTTATGGATATAAGTGGAAATTTAAAACCAACTTGTCGAAATGATGGAAAAAGTTATTAATTCAGAAAGATATGAGTGCATAACGATTGAATAACGAACATTTATTGGCGGCTCAACAATTGGTCCGCTGCCAATATATTTTTAAAAGGTGTTTATGGGGAAAGCAAAAAGAAAACCTAGACCGTCTATGCCGCGGTGGTACTGGAATAATCAGGACGGTTGCTGGTTTTGCAAAAATAAAAATAACTGCAACCAATGCAAGGCAAACCGGGAACATATGAAAAAGTTTGGGGAAAAGAAAATTAAAGGAAGGAAAGCAGGGGCAAAACCGGAAAGGTTTCAAAAAGAAAATGGCTTCTGAAAACAAAAAAGAAAAGCAAAGAACAGCTATCTTTGGAACGGCGCGGATAAAAGCGATGCAAAAATGAAGCGGTATATGTATTTTACAAAAAGAAAAAGAAATCAGAATAAAAAATTTGATGTGGAATAAAAGCAGATAAACCGCAAAATGAAGTCTGGGTGGATTATGTGAAATCAATATTTAATAAAAAGCTGTACGATACAAACAAATCAGAAAAACTATGTAATGTTGGATTTTCTGGATATTCTGTTTGGATAACAAGCAAAGGAAGTTTATTTCTTTTTAACGATATTACCATGCAGATTTGCAACACAGACCAAGAACGGATAAAAGATATTTTAGGTCAGGAAAATCCAGAAAAATACATTGAGTTGTTTGGGGAAGTTGAAGAAGCATAACACTCTAAAATCCATTTTAAGCGATTTTAACCCTACACACTATAAATTCTCACTGAAACACAAAAGAGGGTAATTTTGGGCAAATAGGAGCGCTAGAGAGATATTTTGTGGCATAGTTCAACGGTTAGAACGGTGGTCTTATAAACCACTGATGCGAGTTCAATTCTCGTTGCCACGATTTTGATAATACTTGCCATTATCAAATCAAGCACAGCATGAGCCTTTAGGGTATAATGCGGCAGTCTGATAAACTGTGCGGGGAATGGCAGGCAAGTTGTCAAACCCCGTGCTTGGTAAGGCGATATAGCCAAACGGTCAAGGAGGCAGTCTGCGAAATTGCTATTATCAGTTCGATTCTGATTATCGCCTTTGTAACGGACTAGACAAAGCTAGTCGAAAAGCAAGTAACTCCGTAACTTGCCTGTCCGTTATTCAAATAAATTTACGGAGAGAAAGCATGGCGGAGGTGCATATTATGGATTTTAGAAGTTTATTTATAGACAAAGATAAAATTGTAATGGCAAATATGGAATTGGGAGTTGCTCTCAACAGCCTTGATGAAGCAATAGTTCTTAACCAGTTAAATTACTGGATTGAACGCAACAAAGACGCAAATAGAAATTTTCGAGACGGTCATTACTGGGTATATAATTCGTACGAAGCGTGGAGAAAGCAGGATTTTCCTGTTTGGTCTGCGACAAAAATTAAGAGAATATTTACAAGCCTTGAGGGAAAAGGCATTGTTTTATCTGCAAATTATAATAAACTTGCCATTGATAAAACAAAGTGGTACACGATTGATTATGACAAATTAAAAAAATTTATTGAAGAATACTCGAAAGGTCAAAACGAAACACCGAAAGACCAAGATGAAATATCGAAAGACGCTGATGAACAACCGATAGGTCAAAATGACCAGACGTTAGACCAAAGTGAAAGAGCATTACCAGATATTAACCACAGAAATTATTCTACAGAGAATACTAACAGAGATTACATAAAAAACCCTCTTTCTGTCGAAAGAGCTGTGAGTCAGAGCGAACAGCAAGCATCGGATAAGCCAAAATCAAAACCAGTAAGCCGCAAGAAAGAAGCCAATGCCTTGTTTGAACAACTATGGTCTTTATATCCGCTCAAAAAAGGCAAAGCCAATGTATCTGATGCCAAAAAGCTAAAACTCCTAGAAGTTGGCTATGAAGAATTAGAGCGAGCTATATCAAGGTATGTGAAGTATGTAGATAGCATTGATTATTTGCATTACAAAAACGGTAGTACGTTTTTTAACAGCGGATATATAGACTACTTAGATATAAATTATGTCGAATATAGCAACAATAAAAACAATATTTCTACATCAAAATCTAATCAGAGCGACAATAACCTACAGTTAAAAACCAGCGAATATAAGCAGGGGTCATATAAATCAAAGCTTGATAGAGCGAAACAAAAAGCAGCAGAAGCATATGGAGAAGAATACAAAGAAGAATTTTGGGTAGGCATGGAAGATGGGGAGATTGAAGCTTATTTAGGCATTCTTGGCGTATTTTTGGACGAAGTTTAGGTGGCGCTATGAACAGGATACAAGGACAGAATCCGAAAACAAAAGCAAAAAAATATATTTAATAGAGTTTGCAGGGGTAAGTATAACAAATGAGAATAATCACACTTGAAACATTAAAAACAATGCCAAATGGAACTGTATTCAGCGAAATTGATAAATGGGGCAATCTTGAAAATGGAATCCGCATACTGACCGGAAGATTTGAAAACCGTGCCGGATTTAATGGGGAGATGACCTTATATCCGTGTATAGCCTCAAACAAAAAAGGGGAACGTGATATTTTTGAGATGTTCCAAAACGGAGAGCTGATAAAAGACAAGGATTTTCAAACCGAATGGATTACGGACGATACGTCCTCTGTTGACTACGAAGAAAATCAACTGTTTGCAGTATTTTCAAAATTCGAGGTTGTGAAAATGATTAAAGTTCTGCAATGGGCGCTATCGGACTTGGAAGATGATTTTGACATGGACGAGGTCATTAAGGAGTAAAAAAATGAGCATATGGACGGTTTTCGGAGTAATTATCGGAGCACTTATCGGAACCGGGATCATGGTATGGATGGATATAATTATACATGTGACAAGAGGAATTTTTGAAAGAAGCAGATGCGAAAATGATATTTGGAAAGGAATTTGAAAATGCAGCGCGGAGGTATTGAAAATGTGTGCATATTGCGAAGAACAAAAACCGTTGTTTGCGGGAACCTCAATAACCAAAAATGAGATAAGGAGCAAATCGTTCACGATACAGGGGCGGAGAATAGTAAAAATAGAAACCGTAACAAGAAATGGATACATAAAACCAATAGATGAAATATATGAGTTTGAACTGGATTTCTGCCCAAAATGCGGAAAAGGGCTGGCAGAAAACACAATGGATGTGCAGAGCCTAAGGGAAATGGACAATAGGTAGAAAACATGTGTGAATTTTGCAAAACAACCGCAAGCGCAAAAGGAATACGCTACGGAAAAATCATAGGCTTAAAAAATACAGCAAGCAATACGGACATGAAAGACTGTCAGATTATCATACACAAAGACCAAAAACCGTCACTTGTGATATTTGATAGACTTGGTAGGTCGGCATTTATTGAAATATCAAATTGTCCGATGTGCGGAAGGAGATTAAAAGAAGATGTGTGAATTTTGTAAAAATATATGCAAATTAGAATGGATAGATAACAAACATTTCACGGGGTATTACCCAAAAGAGAATATAACACAGATTGTTCAGGACAAAGACGGAAAATTTCATGTATGGTTTGACGGGTTTGGAGATTGTTTTCAATGTGGAATTGATATTGTAGATATTAAGTTTTGTCCTAAATGTGGAAGAAATTTGACGGAGGGATAGAAAATGTATCAAGCAATTTATAAATGCAGATTGTGCGGAGAAAAGTTCTTTGATGAAAAGATTAAGTCAGAGAAAACAGAAGATTTCTCCATTACAAATATTCTTGCACAAACGGAGCAAACGGTTTTAATTAAAAAACCAAGCCGAGCAGACTCGCACAGGCTGCATAATTGCAAAGATGGTTCTTGCGGTTTTTCGGATTTTCAAGGATTCGAGAAATTGGGCGGACAAGGCATAATTGAGGTAATATACATGTCGCCATCGCGCAAACGGGCAGTAAATTTTATAGATGAGCTTGCGATTGAATTAAAACAGAACGGAATTGAAGAATTTAGCATAAACCATAAGAATATTAGAATTGAATCGTTCAAGTTCATTGTTTCGGCAGTTGATATATTCGAAAACAAACATGAATTGAACCGCTACATGACGAAATATTAAATAGACAAGGCATCGGGTGCTTGTTACGCAAATTTGACTGCTTATCGGGAAGCGATTAGGCGGGTAGACGAATTGAAACAAACATTCAGAGATGGAACAATGGAAATTTCCGAGGAAGAATTGATTGAGATTTTGACGGAGGTATCGGCATGAAACAAAGCATTGATGAAAGAGTAAAAGAACTGAAAAAGCATTTAGACAGCAGACCAAGTATGTGTAAGCATTGTAAATCAAGAACAGATAATGGGAATATGGAATATATCTGTGGTAGAACAGAAAGGCATACATTTTTTGGAGTAAAAGCGGACAAGTGCTATGGAGATTGCGGCTTGTATGAAAAAGACATTCCAGAAATGGTTGAAGATACAATTTATTTTATGCTAAAGAAACAAATAGAAAAACTGAAACCAGAAACGCAAAAGACAGAAACGGAGAACGATGTTAAATTGTTTGAAAGCGGATATTTGCAGTGTCAAAAAGATGTTTTGAAAATTGTTGATAAATTAAGCGGATTAAGGAGAAAAGCTCATGACTAAAACCGAATTAATCTCAACCTACACAGTGGAACAGCTTGCGGAGACGGTTGTGGCCAAGAATGATGAAATACAAAGGTTAAAGCGAGATGTTTCAAGACTTGCAGACGAAAACGGAGAATTGCAAATAGAACTTGATAAATATAATAATTATATTCTTCCGAGATGCACGAAAGAAGCCAAAGAAATGATTGATAGAAGTCGTTTTGGAGAAGTAATGATTGTTACATACGAAGAATGGGGGAACAAAAAGAAATTCGGAAAACGGAACAAGTCATTTTTAGAAACAATAGATAAAATAAGGGAATATACAGATGCAAGGGCAGAGGATTTGGCTGTTTGCGGGGCGGATTTGCTTGCGGGGGAAGTAAAAGGATTAAATTATGTTCTTGACAGGATAAAAGGGTTTGAACTTGAAGAAGGAGAAATCGAGGATTTAAAAGAATTAATCGCTGAAAAGGAAAAAGAAATAGAAAAGCTGAATAAAAACTTTGCGGATATTTTCATGCAGGCAAAGGAATGTACGGACGCAAATCTATACAATATAAATCGCTTTGAAAGACAGGTTGACGAATTTCAAGACAGAGAAGAAAAGCTGCAATCCGAAGTCGAGAAATACCGCAAAGCCTTTGAGGACGCAAAGAAAGAGCGTGACTGCCAAGTTGCGGAGTATCAGAAGAAGATTGAGGAATTGGAAAGGGATTTAGAATACAAAGACGGGACGAAAATGTTTGAAACCCTCATGAAAAACACAAGTGGAGAAGCAAAAGAATGTTTAGCCAGACATATGTATGAAAATTTAAGATGTGTTTTTCGTCATGAGAAAACCGCTGATGAAGTGTCTATTTCTGATTTCTCCAGACAGAACCTATCAAGGTTGCGGATATGCTGATAAATGCCGAGGGAGAGTATGAACATAATCCGATTGTAAAGAAAATATGCGGAAATGATAAAGGCACATACCGCATATTTGATGTATCAGAGTTAAGACAGATTGCGGAGCACCTGCTTGTCTACTGCAATCATAATGGGGAGGTGGCGGAATGTTGACACAAAAAGACATACATAACATATTCACCAAAATGGATATGAATTTTAAAACACAAGTCGCCAAGTCATGCGACTTTGATATTGAAAAAATAAAAGAATTTGAATCAAAGATTGCGGATTCTTGCAATATAGCATGGGAGCAAGGGAAGAAAGTGATAGAGTACATGAATACAGAAATTTGAGGTGCGACATATGAAAGTGATTGTAAATGAATCTGTCTACGAAATGGGAAGAAAAGAATGCAAAGGGATTTTGAAAGTCGCAAGCACACAAATCCCATTCGGCATATATGCAGTTGAAAAAGACGGTATCTGCGAACTGCGGAAAGATAAATTTGACAGCAAAGAGGAATTAAAGGGGGCTGTTGCGGAATGTGCGGCGAAAGGGTTCAAGGTGCATTATAATGGTTGATATTATGGGAAATGAAGTGCTGGAAGTTATAAAGTGGTATGAGGAACAGCTTGGAAGAAAATTGACACAAGAAGAAAGAACAATCATCAGATACCAATGCGCGATAATGAATAGCAAGAAACCAGATTTAAAGGACTTGAAAGAATTTGGAATTTGTCTTGACGGATTGGAATATGGAGGTTTGGAAAAATGAGCATAGCACAAGCGTTAGGATATTCAGACGAACAGATTTTTAAACAAATACCAGAGGAAAGAATAAGTCATATAGGTAAACATGATAATGAGCCGATAGAAACATCTTCTGTGGAAGTACATATTTTTGCGGATAACGAGGAAGATAGAAAGATTTTAGAAAGCGTTCATCATATTTGAAACGGAGGGAAATTTATGCCAGAGAACAATCATAAAGTCGGATTTAAACTTGAAAGCAATCCATCAAGGATTGATATTTACATAGACAGAGAAAGAATAAATGCGATAGGGTTTTATCCTGTTGACAAGAACAGGAAAAGAATAAATCTTGAAGAAGAAATGGATTTAGAATTTGATGTGGCAGAACTGGAAGTACGTGATATTGCGGAAATTGCCGCTTTGATGAGCAAAGAAACTTTTGATAAATTCTGTGAATTGTGGATGGAATTTCATGGACAATAATAACTGCAACCTAACCACCTGCCGCTACAACCAATCCGGTACTTGCACGAATGAGGACAAGCGTAAAGAGTGCGTGGAGGTCAGTAAGAGGGTTTTGTGTTTAAGTGGATTTTTAAAGGGGAAAATAAGTCCTCCAGTTGTAGAGATTGCGAGTGATGAAATTACAAAACATATAAAGCAAAAAATTATGAGTGATATATGGGAAGAATTTCAAAACATGAGTTAAAGAAACTGGTGCAAAATGCAATGTTTACCGCTTATCAGATGGAGGGGAAAGAGGAAATGAAACTTATTGAATATATAGAAAGCATTTGTCAAGAACCTTTGAGTAAATATCAAAAGGCGTTCTTTGAAGATGTGGAACAAAAGTTAAAGAATGGTTATGAAATATCCATGCCGACACGAATAGGAAGGACATTGAGCATTCAGACAATATGGGCGATAGAGCAGTGGGAACGATTGGAGGTATGCAAGTGAGTAAGAGGGAATTAAAACTACACCTTGAAGAAAAATTGGAGGAAATGGCTGAAATCTTAGCTAAAGGAAACGACTGCGAACTCCGCACATCTCCTAACGGCGTGGCGGTAATCAAGATAAAGAAAGAAGTGGTTTCAAAGTGACAGATGAATTTGATTGGAAAAGTTGTTACCAACAAGAACCAATAGAGCCTGATATATACTTGAAATTTGTTTGTTTTTATCAAGCAATGACTGAATTATATGACAGGGAATTAACAGACAAAAGAAGCCCTTATGATAAAACAGAAGCATATTTCGGAGGAATATATAGGGAATATAAAAGATTCTCTGATTATTACTCAAAGAAAATATATGATTGCGTCGTTGAGTATGTAATTCATAGAACGAAGCAACCGTTTGATATAAAACGTTGGAAAAAACAAATCGGACAACGATATTCAGTACAGGGATGGATAGAGTTGTTTGAGAATTTTAAGAACAACAAAGATGAAGTTATCTGCGACATGATAGAAAATGTCGGAAAATATGATACGAAGTGTTTTGATACTCTTAAAGAATTATTGAAATAAAATATCTAAGGCTTACCCGAAGCGTGTGGCAAGCATCAAACCGAAGCGTGGTTTTTCTTTTGAGTTGGAAGAAAGGAGGACTGCGCTTTTTCTTATGGCAAGTCAAGAGTTACTCAAAGAAATTTCAGATGCAGAAAAATATATAGAAATACGCGGAATAGACACTGACGTTGTCAATGGTCTCCATACCTGTGTTTTCTGGGCCGTTGAAGAAGATAATGACATAGAAACTGCCTTAAAAATTGCACCAAGAGCAAAGGATTTAATTAATGAGCTTGTAAAAAAGCAGACTGACGGCGGTGATATTTGGTGGCTTGAAAAAAAGTTGTTTGAAAAAAAAGATCAGTATCCGCTTTTAGATAAATATTATCAGATATTAAAATTTGAAGCACCATACCTATTTGAAAGTTTCTGTTTCTACATGGAAAAGAACCGTCCACCAGAAGAACGGTTTTACCAACCAAGAGTAAATCCGTTAAGACAAGTAGCGCAGCTGATACAAGACCTACTCGATGATAAATTAGACGAGGGAATGGTATTTTGCCCCGGACGTATCGGGAAAACACAAATTGTTAAAATGGGTAATCTGTGGTTTGGTTCAAACCGTCCAGAGCGGTCAAATCTATACTCTGCATATTCAGACAAAATAACGGGTGGATTTTATGATGGCACGATAGAACTTATTACCGATCCGACCTATACATACGCTGAAATTTTTCCAAAGAATGTAGAGAAAAAGCTGATTACAGACGGAAAAGACTTGACGATAGACCTTATCCGAAAGAAAACCTACCCAACATTCACCATGCGTTCTATTTACGGAACATTGAACGGCGCGTGTGATTGCGATGGATTAGGAATATATGACGATTTATTCAGCGGTATTGATGAAGCGTTAAGCGAAGACAGACAGAGGACGGTATGGGGCAAGTTTGACAACAACTATATGCCGAGAATAAAGCCAGGAAAAGCAAAGCTATTAGGAATCGGAACTAGGTGGGCGCCAAAAGATGTGCAAGGGCGCAGGCTTGAACTTCTGAATAATGACCCTGATTATGCAGACATACGGCATAGGGAAATCATAATACCGGCATTAAACGAAAACGGAGAAAGTAACTTTGACTACCCATACAAATTAGGCTATACAACGCTTGATTACAAGCGGAGAATGGCTTCTTTTGAAAATAATGACGATATGGCTTCGTGGTTCGCACAGTATCAGCAAGAGCCGATTGAGCGAAAAGGACAGATGTTCAATGTTGGCAACATGAATTTCTTTAAACCGCAAGAAATCGAAGGAATAAGACCCGACAGAATTTTTGCGGCAAACGACCCAGCTTATGGCGGTGGCGACTTTGTATCAATGCCAATCTGCTATGAAATCAACGGAAAACATTATGTGGTTGATGCGGTTTACAATGACGGGGAAAAAGACATTACAATACCAGAAGTAACAAGCAGAATGGAAGACCATTTAGACAAGTTCCCAAAGAAAACGGCAGAAGTACATTTTGAGGAAACAAAGACCACGGAAGAATACAGAAAGAAGTGCGAGGAAATATGGCAAGCTGACGGATACCCAATAAATACAAGCCACGACCCGGCAGACAATCAAAATGCGAAAATGGACAGGATAAAGAACCATGCGCCGGATATACGGAAATTGTATTTTTTGGATATGAAATACCAGAGCAAGGAATATAGAAAGTATTTTCAAAACATTCTTTCCTGCACTTATGAGGGAAAAATGAAGCATGATGACGGCGTAGATTCCACAGCACAGCTTTGCGACATGATTTATGGAAACAAGCACAAAAAAAGAACAACAATCATAATGCCAAGCCCAATCTGAAAAGGAGTATTACATACATGGAAATCAAAGAAGTCTTTAACTCAAAAGAAGAATTAAATGCTTGTCTTAAATGGTGGCAGGAGAAATTGTTTCTGACAGACTGGATTATTAAAGCAAGAATTTCTGAACCATGCGACTTTGTTGATGAGGGGAACATGAGAGAAAATAGTTTTGATATGGTAAATAAATGCTGCGTAATCCGAATTTTGGACAAGAAGTATTACGGGAATGGCCGAATTATGAAATATTGTGCGGAAAAGATTCTTGTTCATGAACTCCTGCATTGTCTCTATAACTGGTTGGGAAACGAGGAGAGTTACGAGGGAAAATACGTTGATGTTATAGAACATGGATTGTTAGAACAAATGGCAAAGTCGCTGATTATGGCAAAATACGATTTAAGCCTTGGTTATTTCAATAATGCGGAGGTGGAGTGATGACAACTAAGGAATATTTATCTCAAATCAGCAGACTTGACCGCATGATAAAAAATAAGCTGACAGAATTGGCACAGTTAAAGGAATTATCATACGGTTTATCGGCGATACCAAGTGAAGAAAGGGTGCAGACTACACCAAATCAAGATAAAATCGGAACTGTGTGCGCGAAAATAGATGAAATGGAAAAAAGACTGGATAAAATTATCGATGATTATGCTAACAAGAAAGAAACTATAATTTTGCAGATTGACGGAATGGAAGACGAGACATTGTACGACATTTTATTTTTGAGATACATAAGCAAAAAAACTTTTGAAAAAATTGCGACTGAGATAGGCTACTCATTCAAGCAAGTTACAAGGCTTCATGGGAAAGCCCTGCAAGAGTTTGAAAAAAAATATGGACATTTATATTTAAAAATTGAAAACGTGTCCAAAACATGTCCAGAAATGTCCTAGAATGTCCAGTTGCCGTTATGATATTATTATAATCGAGAAAACTCACAAAGCCCAAGCAGGCAGACCAAAACGAAAAGGCATCGTCAGAAATGGCGGTGCTTTTTGTATGGAAAGAGGGTAATTATGTGTGAATATTGCGAAAAGCGGAAAGAAATAAAAAGCTGTAATTTCTGCGGAAGGGCAAAAGCAAGGATGGTCGGAGCAGAGATTGACATATGGGGAGATAAAAAGAAATTCGGATTGTTTAAGGATATTTACAATCCTAGATTTATAATCAAATTTTGTCCCATGTGTGGAAGAAAGTTAGAAAGTGACAACGCAACTACCGAGCAATAATCGTCGGCTGCTTTTATTTTGGAGGTAATTATGAAATTTTGCATACATGACTGGAAACGGGTGGAAGAACCCAAACATTCTTATTTTAGTTATGACGGCATGGAGGTATTGGCTGTTATGTGCGTGTGTAAAAAGTGTGGGAAGAAAAAGGTTCGTAAGTTTGCTGGAAAATATGTCGGACAGTTGTTCGGTTAGGCGGTGTAGCATGAAGAAATATAAACCAAAAGACATAATCTGCCCGTCATGCAAACGGAAAGTCGGGACATGGGACGGGCGTTCAACAACAGATAAGATAGTTAAATGTGGAAAATGTGGAAAACTTGTAATTTACCGTGTTGAAACGGGGGAAACAGATAATAAGCCGGTTCCGAAAAGAAATTGCAGTTCTGGAGTTGTGTTTGTATGAGGTAAAAATATGTTCTGGATTCAAAATTATGGAAATGCGCAAAGCAGAAATGGGTATAGGATGTTTTATGCAGAAAAAGAGAGCGATATACAAAATCTTCCGACAAACACAAGAGAAGGAAGGCAAGACACAGGAGAAGCGTCTGCAAACAAAAAGTGCGCTGTTGGTTCGGAGTGCTTCTGCATAGAAAACAAAAAAGCGTATTTTTTAAAAACAGACGGCTGGGGGTGATGAATATTGGCGGTTGATGTCGTAACCCTTGCGCTTGCAAACAAATATACAGAAGAATCTCTACTCGGAGCCGGGGCATTAAAGGGAGAACCCGGATTTTCTCCGACCGTTTCTCAAAAAGAAATGCCTGACGGGACAGAAATTTCAATCACAGATGCGACCCATACAGAAACATTCGAGGTCAAAGACGGAAAAGGAATACCGGACGGAGGAACAGACGGGCAGGTTCTTACAAAAACGAAAAACGGAACAGAATGGAAAGACGCTCAAGAGGTTTCTTTCCCGAATTTTATACAGTGCACTCTGTAGAAAGGATATTAAATGGCAGAAATAACTCAGGTAGGAAAAGTTGCGCTTGTCAATTATACAACAGCAGAATGGGAGGCGGAAACAAGAGTTCCGTTTAAGGGATGCCCATGTGTGGAATTTACGCCAGACGGAAAAACCATAATGAAAGTTGGGGATGGAGTCAATTTATATACAAACCTCCCGCCCGTCTCGGAAGAATTAACATTTGCTCTGATTATCAAGGCTCTTGGGTATACCCCTCTTGATTCTGCAAAATTAGGAATCGCAGAAGGCGCGGCATCACTGGATGCGTCTGGGAAAGTTCCGACATCACAGCTCCCATCCTTTGTGGATGATGTTATGGACGTTGGATTCGTTACAAATTCTGGAGAAATAGAAAAGGCTGTGGATGGAAAGGGAAACGATATCGACCCAGAAACAGGGAAAATATATTTAAACGTCCTTGAAAACACGGTTGATGGAGCTGCGCAAAATGGAGATGGAAAAGCATACAGATGGTCTGGAACCGTATACACAGCAATACCGGCATCTGACATCGTAACGCCATCGGAGAAGAATGGATATATCAAAATTAACGGCACAGATGTGAAGGTGTTTGACTCATCTGATATAGAAACAGAGCTTGCGAATAAAGTAGACAAGTCAGACACGATAATTCTGAATTGTACGCTGTAGGTGGTTATATGGCAGACAGAATTTTCAACAATGTAAAAGCGACTGTTGAATTTGAAGAATCAAAAGAGCGGGATCAGATTAATTCCAAAGAGAATATAAGCGCCTTGTTTGGAAAAATCAGAAAATGGTTTTCTGATTTGAAACAGGTGGCGTTTACAGGAAGTTATAATGATCTGAATGATATACCGCAGTATGCGCCGAAAGAATCTGGAATTTACAAAATTACAGTAGACGAACGGGGGAACGTAAGCTCTGCCACGCCCATTACAAAACAAGACCTTCTGGATTTTGGAATTGTGACAGAATATGATTTTTCTGTTGGAGATGACGGGCATTTATATGTGAATCCAAAAACGCAAGAAAGTAAATAATTAATGAATGGCGGTGATAGATTGCGTCACGGAAGAAGGGTTCTTTACACAGATGTTCCAGAAATTACATACGAAAACGTGATAGAAGTTGTAAGAAGCGTCATTGCTAAGCAAGAGGAAAATGCTGCAAGAATAGAATATCTGTTAAACTACGAGGCCGGAGAACAGGAAAAAACAAGAATAAAAAAATACAGAAGCGATATAGACAACTGGTGCGTAGACAATCTTGCAAATGAAGCTGTTGAATTCTGGCTTGGATTTGCGTGGAACCCAATTACGCTTGTGCAGACAGACGAACTTGGAGAAGCAAGAGAAGATGTAATAGACGGAATATCCAGACTGAACAGATGCTACAGGGCAGAAAAAATTAAGAAAAAAAGTCAGCAGCTCGGTAGATTCGTAGAAATCGGAGCGCTTGGCTATACACATATTTCAACAAACGAAGAATGGAAAGAGGGGGAAAGCTATTTCAAAATGGAAGTGCTAGACCCAGAAACAGCATTTATAATACGCTCAAGTTATTACATCGACAAAAGAGCAATGCTTGGAGTCACGTATAGAAAGGATAGCAGCGGAAATAAATTTTTCACATGTTACAGTAGGGACAGAAGATACGAAATAAAAAATCTTGTGGAAATAAAAAACGGAGAACCCGTGCCTGATGGGAAAACAACCTGGGGACACAGCCTTAGAAGCGGAGAGGAAAACCCTCTGCATCTCATACCGATTATTGAATGGATACGAAGCTATGACCGGATGGGACTGTTTGAAAGGCAGATTCCAGAAATGGACAATTTAAATCTTCTTATCAGCGACTTTACTAATGATGTTGACCAGAACACACAGGCTGTATGGCACTCCAATGATGTTGATTTTCCGAAAGACGAACAGGGAAACACTGTTAAACCAAAATCCGGTGAATGGATGCAGACCTTCACGCCGCAAGACGGCAAAACACCGATTGTTGAAGCCCTTACAATCAATTATGATTATGAGGGAATGCTGCAAAACATAATTACAAGGCGAACGCTCATTCTTCAAAAAATGAATGTTCCGCAAAGAAACGATAATAGCGGAGGGTCAACCGGGGTTGCTATGTCAGATGCAACCGGATGGAGCGCAGCAGAAATGGCGGCGAATAAGCTGCAGAATATCATAGAAGACTGCAAAATGGAAGAAGTTGCTGTTGTTCTGGCAGCGATAAAGAATTCCAGATTCATAGAGCCGGATAATCCGCTTTTAAAATTAAACGTTTCGGATATTCAAGCGAATACAAATAGGCAAAAAACATATGAACTGACTGTAAAGACAAATGCGATATGTGCGCTGCTTGGTCATGGGTTCGACCTTGATGACACGCTTACAATAGCGCCGCTTTTTTCTGACCCAAATCAGGTATCTGTCAGAAGCGGAGAAGGGGTAAGAAAGTATCAGGAGGCAAATGTGTTTAAAACTGATACAGAAAATGAAAAAGAACCAGAAGAAAACAGGCCGTTCCCAGATTATTCAGACCAGGAAAACAATTCTCCGAATATAGGAGGAATGAAAACGGAGAAAGAAGGCTGATAAAATGCCGGATGATTATATAAATGAATATATGTCAGAGGAAGAATGGATTCGGCGTTCGATTCCTTATGATGAATACTTTGAGGATATGGAACTTGCAGAGGAAGAAAAGAAAAGCAGAAAAAAATTTGCAGAAAGCATGGAAGAAGTCATGCTTTTTATTTTTGCGCTTTTTTCTGTGATGAAGCAATATGGCTATCAAAACAATAGCTTTATAATACGGGAGCTACGAGAAAGGTATTCAGAAACAATACTAAAATTCATGCAACTGGACGACTACCTTAAAAAATATGTAGAAAAATTTTCAAGAGAAACTATAGAGATAACAATAAAACACGAAGATGAAACCTACTACACATCCGATGACCGGGCAATGTTTATCGGCGAAAACGAAAGCCATTTCGCTTTTTCTCACAAGGAATTTTCGGATGCTGTAAAAGCGGGAAAAACAAAAAAACAATGGATGGACATACGGGATGACAGGGAAAGAAAAACGCATAGGAAGGTCGGAAGGACAATTCTTCCGATAAACAAGCCGTTTCTGGTCGGAAATTCAAAAATGATGCATCCAAAGGATGCGGAAACATACGGGGCGAGCGCAGAGGAGATTGTAGGCTGTCGCTGCTCAGCGAGATATTTTTAAAACATGCACCTGGAGAAATCCAAGTGCTTTTTATTTTTCACAGAAGACGTTAAAAGACAAACAACACAGAAGTTGTAAAAAGGCAGATTGCACAGAAGCAATAGAAAAAGGCAAAGAAAAGGAGTAAAACAAAATGATTAATAAAAAAAATAACATTCCGTTTAACTTACAGTTTTTCGCCCAAGAGGTCTCCGCAGATGGACAGACCGGGACGGATGGACAGACAGGAGCAGAAAGTCAGGCAGCACCAGAAGGGCAGCCGGAAGGAACAGAGAGCGGAGAAACAGGCGAACAGGACAACGGGACAAACACTGAAAAACTCTTAGCGGAAATAGCCAGAATGAAAGTCAACGAGCAGAAAGCCAAGAGGGAGCTTGACAAAGCGCTACGGGAAAAAGCAGAAGCGAAAAATGCGCTGCGGGCAAAACAGACAGCAGAGGAAATCGAAGACGAGGCAAAGCGAGAGGAAAAAGAAGCACACGACGCAGAATTTTCAAGGCTTCAGGAGTTTGAAAGAAAAACACTTGCAAAAGACAGGTATCTCATGCAGGGAATGCCGGCAGAAATGGCTGAAAAAGCTGCTGTAGCAGAAGTTTCCGGCGATATGGACGCACTCTCTGAAATCCAGAGGCAGCACTATGAGGAAAAGCTGAAAGTAGCAAGGGCAGACTGGCAGAAGTCTATACCGCAGCCTCAGTTCGGGGTAAACGAATATTCGAGCATGACAAAAGAAGAAATCATGAAAATCAAAGACCCGGACGAGCGGGTTATGGCTATCGCAAAAAACAAACATTTGTTCAAATAGAAAGAGAGGAATTTACATATGGCACAGGATATGACACCAGAAGTTGGATTAATCACATCGGATGATCTCACAAGAGCAAGAGAGATTGATTTTGTTTATCAGTTTTCAGAAAACATAAAAGGTTTAATGAAGGTTCTTGGAGTTACAAGGATGATTCCAAAACAGGAAGGGACGACACTGACCGCATACAAGGCACAGGGAGAGCTGAAAGACGGAAATGTGGATGAAGGAGCAATTATCCCGCTGTCTCATTACGAAACAGTTCCGGTTGACTTCGGAAAAATCATTATCAGGAAATGGAGAAAAAGCACAAGTGTAGAGTCTATTTCGGACAAATCTTATGACCAGGCGGTAAGGATGACAAATGTGCAGATGTTGAAAGATGTTCAGAAAGACATAAGAAAAGACATGTTTGACTTCATGGCAACCGGAACTGGAACTGCAACAGGAATTAATTTTCAGGAGGTTTTGGCACAGTCTTGGGGGCAGCTGCAGATTAAGTTTGAGGATAACGAAATTGACACTGTATTTTTTGTGAATCCGCTGGATGTTGCGACTTATTTGGCGAAAGCTCAAATCAGCACGCAGAATGCATTCGGCATGAAGTATGTTGAAGATTTTCTCGGACTTGGAACGGCTATTTTTTCCGGTTCTGTACCACAGGGAAAAGTTTACTCCACGGCAAAAAACAATATTGTTTCGTATTATATTCCGGTTAACGGGGCGGGAATTGAGAAGGGATTTTCGTTCACAAGTGACCAGACGGGACTTATTGGAATTCACGAGTTCCCGGATTATGACCGGATGACAGTAAATGATACCGTTCTTTCTGGAGTGAAGGTTTTTGCAGAAAACCTTGACGGGGTTATAGTTGGGACAATCGGTGGTGGAACATCTGGGGCAGGATTAGACACAGGAGCGTGATTTCATGGAATATGAGGTAATCCATTTTTTTACAGATTTACAGGATCACAGACACCCATACAATCCCGGGGATAAATTCCCCAGGGATGGAATGGCAGTGACAGAAAATCGGCTGAGGGAACTTTCTGGAAACGGTAACAGGCAGAGAAAGCCGCTGATTAAGAAAATACAGAAAGACGAAAGACTGCTTGACGAGAATGGCGAATATCAAGGAGAACAGAAGAAAGACTTTGGGTATACAAAAACAGACATTAACAGGATGTCTACATCTCAGCTTCAAAAACTTGCGTCAGAATCCGGCATAGAAAATGCAAATGAGAAAAGCGGCGGAGAGTTAAAGAAGATTCTGATTGAAAAATTTTCTTTGTAAGGCGGTGATATTGTGCTGACCTTAGAAAATGACATATTTGAGGAAATGTCAAAAAACTTGAAAAAGGAAGCAACATATGACGAAGATTGCCTAAAAGAAATAATAGGTGATGTAATTGAGGAAGTAAAAGAAATCAGAGACTACCCAGAATATTATTCAGACGGAATGATAGTCGATGATTTGAGAAGATTGAAAGGGAAAATGAAAAAGATAATGAAGTTTGATTACGACCAAATTGGAGGCTTTGGAAATGCAAGCCGTTCTGAAAATGGCGTGTCAATTACATTCGTTGACAGAAATTCTCTTTTTGCTGGAATTATTCCTATTTTAAGGATAATAGGGAGGTAATAAGATTGGTATTTTTAGAATTTGAAGTTAAAAACATGGCCGTTACAAGAAAATCAACCGATAAAACGCCAATTATCAGCGGTTCATCGGACTACTATGGAATGAGGGTAGAATTTGACCCAGAGTTTTCTGAAATACCGGGAATAAAATCGGTTGAGTTCATAAAGAAAAACAATAAAGAACGCAGGGAACTTGTTGACGGAGAATGCGCAATTCCAAACTGGCTACTGACGGATAAAGATATATTCCATATTCGTGTTGTCAGCGGAACAACCACAGGAACACCGTGGCAGCAGGTAGCGATAACAGAGGGCGGAATTATCATGCCTGAGGAGCCGGACGAAGAAGCGCCGTCTGGAACAGAATATGTGAAAACGCTGTCGGGAGAATATGCGGTTGCGTTAATCCGGTCAAGTACAAACGGTCTTGAATACTCAACGGACGGCGGTGAAACGTGGAACAGCGGAGTAAGCGGAGTGCCAGAGGTTCCGGTAAGGCCAGTAGGGGCGGCATACCTTAGGAAAAACGGTGACTGGGTAAATGTCGACGAATATCTTGCGGAAAACGGAGGCGAAGCGAACGTTATAAGCGAAATCAAAGTTGACGGAGTCGCTCTAACTCCTACAGACGGAGCGGTTGACATTGATTTGTCTGCATATGCAAAAACAGCGGATGTATTAAGCGAATATGCGACGAAGACGGAAGTTGAGAATTTGCAGACAATGGCGGGAACGGCAGAAACGGTATCTGACATTGATTACAGTACGACAGATATATCCGATGTCATATCGGCATACAACACGCTTCTTTCCGCATTAAGGGCAAGGGGCGTAATTTCATAATCCTCCTTAGAAGATTGTGCGCGGCTCAAAACCTATCTGGATTGATAGCTTTGAGTTGCAGGGAGTCCGCCGTTAGGAGGTGGAGGGCAGGCGGATTTAAGAAACAGAAAGGGTTGATAAGTTATGACATTACCAATCGTTATCAGCATTGCCGGGGTGTGCATTAGTGCCATATCATCGTTTACTGCAATTTATTTCAGTTCCAAGAACAGCAAGCACACAGATGTAAAAGACACAGAAGACCAAATGAAAGAAAAAATCGAAGAAATAAAAGAACGAACAAAAGAAAACGCAATAATCAGCGGAAAGCTTGACCTTATTAATTTAAGCAACCAAGAAATCAAGGAGCAGATTTCTTCACTCGTAAAAAAGGTTGATGCACACGGTGACAGACTTACAAAGGTCGAAGAAAGTCTTGCTACTGCATGGAAACGAATTGATGAAATTTCAGAAAAGATTGAATAGGGGGGAGCTATGAACGGAAAAACAAAGAAATGGATTTATTGTGCCGGTATTCGTGCTGGAAAAACAGCGGCACAGGTGGCGCTTTCCATGCTGACGGTCGGGCAGGCGGTTCTTGATGTAAACTGGGTAAATGTATTGTCAGTATCGGCAGTTGCAGCGGTTATTTCTATCCTGACAAGCATTGCAGGGCTGCCAGAGGTTAAGGAGGACTGATTATGGATAGACCGACAATTAAAATTGAGAGTGATGGAATTACCGCCAAAGTTTATCTTAACGGAGAGCATATCAAAAGTCCTTTGCTTGATTTTTCATTTCATGGAGATGTTGAGCATGGAATACATATAAAATGGGACGGCATAATGCAGAAGTTAGACGAAAACGGTATACCGTATGTTGAAAATGATGAAGTTGCAACAGAAAAATTTCATTACGACAGCAATGAGGCGGTGGTCGATTGAGAACCCTCTTGAAAAATAAGCAAAAAATGAAATACGCTCTCCAAAACGCCGAAATCCCAATCTACCAAACAGACGAGGACGGCAACATTCTTTACTATGAGGACAGCGAGGGAAACAAAATACCGCTTGAAACAGGAGAAACGGAGATAGGCTTTAGCGAGCCCATTTCTTTTTTATCCAACTTGGCAATGAGCGGTGGCGAGGCAGAGGCACAGGAATTTGGACTGTCAATTTCTGATTACAACGCCACTCTGCTATGCCAAAAAGGTGCTTATCCAATTGTTGAGGGTAGCCTTATTTGGACAAAAAGTGAGGTAGGGCACAAAGATACCAACAACGAGATTGTGGACGGAAATACAGCAGATTACAGCGTCATAAAAGTGTCTGAAAGCCAGAACTTTGTGAAGTATGTGTTAAAGGCAATAGTGAAGTGAGGTGGCACACGGAAAAGAAAACAGTAAATATTCTTGGAACGGAATACGAGGCAGTTATTCAATCCGAGAATGATAATCCAAAACTGAAAGAATGCGACGGGCTTTGCGAGCAGTATTCAAAGCAGATTGTCCTAAACGATTGCAAAGAAACAGAAAAAGAAGTCATGCGTGTTGATAACTTTGAAGAATACAAAAAGAAAGTCGCAAGGCATGAAGTGTTTCATGCGTTTTTTGGAGAATCGGGGCTTAGAAGTCATAGCGATTTTGCAGAGAATGAAACTCTGATAGATTGGCTTGCAATCCAATCCCCAAAGATTTTCAAGGTGTTTCAGGAATTGGATATTTTGTAGGAGGAATACATGGAAACAATTAAAAACATTACGGCAGAAACCGGAGAAGAATGCAAAGTAGACGTTGAAGTGCTGCACGAAACACTCACAAGACTTCCAGCAAAGATATATTTTGAATTGTACAGAAAAATGTATGAAAAGATATACGGAATGCCGCCGTTTTTAGCTATGGGCGGCGGGTGCTGCGGAAGCATAGGAGACAGCCAGGAAGATAATGCAAAGTATTACAACGAACAGCCGAAAATAACAGAATCTTGGGCATCTGGTGCGCTGGAATAATTCATGGCAAAGAAAATTCTTAAAGCCACTCTGTCTGTTTCCTCAATCCGAAACCTGCAAAAGGAACTAAATAACTATAAAGAAAGTTTAACAAACAAAACCGCACAATTTGCAAAAAGGCTTTCCGAAGAAGGAGTGGACATTGCGCAGATTCAGATAGCCGATTTCGACGCAATTTTTACCGGAGAATTGATAGCGAGTATTCACGGCAAGTTTGTTGATTCTACAAAACACGGAGCGGTATTTGCGGTGGTTGCAGATTCTTCACATGCTGTATTTGTTGAGTTCGGGACTCTGGGAAGTATGGGAGGAAAAGAGGAATATCCATATCCGTTGCCGGAGAGTATACAGTGGAATTACGGAAGCGGAAGTCATATCATCCAAAATTCAAAAGGAGAATATGGATGGTTTTACAAAGCTGACGACGGAAAAGTATATTGGAGTAGCGGAATGGACAGCAGGCCATTCATGTATAATACCGCATTGCAGTTAAGGAATAAAAGACTGATAGAAAATATTGCAAGAGAAATATTCGGCAAGTAAGAGTAGGATCATGTCGAGAGACAGAAGTAAGTCCTACTCTTTTCTATTTATTCAGGAAAGGGTGAGACTTATGAATTTTACCAAAGGTCAACGGTTCGGAAAGTTAAAAATACTTGAAGAATCAAAGAAGATAAACGGAAGATATTTTCAAAAAGTCCGATGTGAGTGTGGAACGGTTAGATATATCAGAAATGATAGATTTCCAAAGGTTACATCTTGCGGATGTGGGAGAAGAAACAAAGTCAATTTACCGTCTGGAGAATATGAACTTTTGTTTAATGTATGGAGAAACATGATTCAAAGATGTTACAACAAAGAATCAGATAGATATTACACATATGGAGCAAGAGGAATAACTGTCTGTGATGAATGGAGAAATAATTTTAGGGATTTTGCGAAATGGGCGGTTGATAACGGGTGGACACCAAAACTTTCAATCGAAAGAAAAGACCATGACGGAATGTATTGTCCTGAAAACTGCACATTTATAACAATGGCAGAACAAGCGAGAAACAAAACAAATAATGTACTTATTGAGTATAATGGAAAAACAAAATGCGTAATGGAGTGGTGTGAAATTCTTAATTTGAATCCAAAGACAGTGTATAAAAGAATTTATGATGGTCATACAGAGCCAAGCGTAATTTTGCATCAAGGAGATTTGAGGGAATTAAGAAAAGCAACCAATTAAGAATGGCACTGGACAAAGGGAATGCCAAGCCGTCCGTTTTTTATGAAACTAGAACGGAATTAAGACAAAAGATTGTTCGGATTGCGAGGAAGGCGTTCGGAGCATGAGAGAGATTATTTCGGATAAAGATTATATCAGGATGGTGACGCAGGGAGAACGCAAAAGTTCGTGCGTGGAATTTGCGCCGAAATCAGTCAAATGCAGCGCAGAAGCGATAGACATTAAAGACCAAGAATTGAACAAAGATTATGATGGAAAACAAATTTTTGTACTGCGCGCAAATGTTCTGGAAAGCATAAAAGCTTTGATGAAGCCATTTATTGACCTAAGAAAAAGCGAGGAATCACCAAAATTGTCATCAGCTTATGAAATTGGCGTTCAAGACACAATGGGAGTCCTAGAAAGCATGTTTTCTGCAAGCGACAAGAGAAAAATGTTGATTTATCAAAAAAGAATTGGAGATCCGAGAAGAGTCAGGTTTGAGAAGCTATCGGATGTAATAAAAGAAATTCAGGAGAGCGATGAAAATGATTAAAACCAAAACCAGAGAAACCATAAAAGAATACGACCCAGTAAACGGGAACGTACTTCGGAAAATCAAAACCAAGTCTGTAACAACAGACGATACGCCATATCTGAGCAAAGAAAACGACCATGCTTCGGAAGAATTGCCGTTTCAGGATGTGAGGTGATGCAAGTGTCAGCAGCAAGGATTGTGACAACAACAGAAAGATTTGACGAGATGGGAAGACTTGTTGAAAGGGTTACTACAGAGGAATTTACAAAAGAGAAAAACTTCGAATGCATGAGAAGAAAACAATCCGAAAATGACACAGAAATGAAAAAAGAGAAAGAAGTTTTTAAGGAAACATTTTATGCAAAAAGACCAATAAGGACAGACAAAAGCGGGTACGCAATTGTTTTCCCGTGGTGAAATGTGGTGGTATAAATGCTCGACAGCATAGAAAGCCAGATTTTTTCTCTGGTAAAAGCAAAATTTTCTGAACGTATAAAAAAGAAATATCCAGACCTAAATTTTACCACAAGCGATAAATCATCTGCAAAACCAAAATTCCCAACGGTATACATACACCTGATGGAACCTCAGGAAACAGGAGAGACGCTTGACGGGTTGTATGTAAATGCGGTTATTGCCACGTTTCAGATTGATGTAAGCGATAACCAGAGTCAGGCGAGGGCAGATGAAGTGGCAAGGGAAATATTAAAAGTCATGAAATCCATGCGGTTTAGCGCAAAGCCGTTACCGTTCCATAACAACGTTGGTGATGTGTACCGCACAACTGCAAGATACCGGCGCGTTATCGGAGCTGGCGACATTATATAAGGAATTTAACCAGAGAGCAGAAATGCTCTTATTTTTATGCAAATTTTTAAGGGAGGAATGAAATTATGGCTGATTACGAAAGCGGCATATCTACTCTTGGCGTTACATTTGGCTATGGAATGGAAACTACGCCTGGAACAAAGCCGACAGCATTTACACAGTTACACAGGATTAACTCAATCGGAGGAATCACGATTGAGAATGAACAGATTGACGCATCGGCGCTAGAAGATGAAGTGAGCAAGTATATACGAGGAAGAGGAGACACAGGTGGGTCATTCCCTGTAGGAGTAAACCTGACAAACCAGACGATTGAAGAATGGAAGAAAATTCTTTCTGATTTCAAGGCGGCGCAAGGAACCGGGAACAGAATGTGGTTTGAAACAATTATTCCCGGGTTTGAGGAGGCGTTTTTTGCTGTCGCACAGCCGCCAACAGAAATCCCACAGCCGGAACTTGGACAGAACGAGCTGCTTGTCGGGGAAATGAATCTGACCATCGAGGATTACAAAGGACTGGATGAAATCGTTCCATTCACAGCGGCATAAAAAAGGAGGAATAAATAATGCGGTTTAAAGTTAACAAAAAAACATACAACATCTTTTTCGCATTTGAGCCGACTCTGAAAGCCAGAATCCTTTCAAGAATGGCGAAAATGAGCGTTGAAATCTCAAATGCAGAAAACCAGTTAGAAAAGATTGAGGACATGCTGCTATTTCTGCCGGAGGTAATTCTTGTCGGATTACAGAAGCACCATGCGGATGAATTCGGCTATGATCTCGACACAAAAGAAGGGTTTGAGGAACGGAAAGAAAAAGTATTTTCGCTTGTGTCTGAATATTTTGACGACGGGGAAGTAGACTGCATTGACTTCTTCAACAAGATTCAAGAGGAAATGATGAGCGAAGGTTTTTTAAAGAAGACCTTCAAGAAGGAACTGGAGAAAGCGAAGGAAGAAGCGGAGAAGAAGACGGAGACGGATTCCTAACATGGGATAAATACCAGAGAGAAGTTCTCCCATACTGGCTCATGGTTACAAAAGGCTACGGCATAACAATACAAGAGATTAACTGGTCGTGTCCGGCTGATCTTGAGCCGTATAATCTGGCACACGAAAAAGAAATAGAGGAAAAAGACGCGTTAAACTGGCAGCTTGGACAGTATTTTGCGTATGCGCTGGATTCTACAGTGTGCAACGCAATGTTATGGAGAAAAAAAGGAGAAAAGGCACATTCGTACATAAGCGAGCCGTTCTCCCTTGGAGCAAAAGAAGATAGTGATTCGGAAAAAGAATTGCAGCGGCAACGGGAACTGTTTGTTGCAAAGTTGCTGGTCACGAAAGCAAATTTTGAAATAAGCAAAGAACAGGAACGGTAGCGGGTCAGATCCTGCCGTTCATTTAATACTATAAAGCAATGATAAATTACGGAAGGAAGATAGAATGTCAATCTACTACCAAAACCACGGAACCTCAAAACAAATCGGGGGGGGGTATCACACAATCCACCATAGACCGGATAGAAGCGCTTGAAAACCAATACGAAACCATGATCCGGCTTCTTTTGGACAAGCTGGACGCGTCAAAAGTAACAAATGCAGCCACAGTCACAGAACCAGGATGGGCGGCAGATGCAAGGCAGGCGAATCCGTCAATTGAGGGAAGCTTGGCGAGCATTGTAAAAAATATCGAAAACTCTCTCAATTGGAAGCACGTAACGTTATCAAAGCCATTTCCAGATCCAGGAACGGAAATAGAATTTGAAGTTCCAGAGCTTTCTGGTTCGAGAGAGATTGTAGCAGAAATAGGGGTCGGCGGCGCGCCAGAACTTTATAGGACGCTTTTTTTGAGAAACGGGATTCTCTCTGGCGCATATCTTGACCGGGCGGGAGTCCAGATTGCCACGGTATATGTAACTGCTTTTTTTGTGAACGGAAACGTAAGAATCGGAACATACAAAAAAGAAAGCCTTGACGTTCGGCTATTTTCGTTATTTTTTAGGTAAACAGCAAATAGAAGAAAGGGTGCAACCATGTCAATCTACTACCAAAACAAAGGAATCAAGGAATTAATCCGTGGGGGGGGGTACGAGCCAACCCGTCCTTGATAGGATAAAAGACCTCGAAAACAAATACGAATCTCTGGCTCAGGCGTTGACAGGAAAGCTTGACGCAAGCAAGGTAACAGGCGCAACAACCGTAACAGAAATAGGCTATGCCGCAGACGCAAGGCAGTTAAACCCTGCGGTTGCCGGGTCATTGTCAAATGAATTAGAAAACGTAAATAGAAGATTTTCTTGGATTTCACTAAGCTTTTCGGAGCGCAAAAACATAAAAGACGGAGATTTGATGCGCACAGTTACATATAATGCGGATCTTTCCTCTGCGAATGAGATCTGTTTAAACTTGTCCATAAAAAACAGTAGGCCGTGTGGTCAATTTACTTTTCAACTCGGACTTGGGACTATAGACAAATTTATTTATTTTGTTGAGCACACAGAATATTATTGGCGCGGGTATTTATCTATAAATAAACAAGAAAATAAAATTACTATTTCAACTTATAAAAACAACTCAGATTTGGAGCATTACTATTTGATAATGGTTTCTGCGTGGATCAGATAGAAAAATGTTTTGCGAGCGTTTAAGGTGGTGAAAAAGAATGCCGGACATAGATTCCCTTGAGATACAAATAACAGCAAGCAGCCGGGCGGCATACGTTGCTTTGGACAATCTTAATGACAAGCTCAAAACACTTGCTGGAAGGTTGAACTTTAGAGCGAGCGGCTTGGAAGCTCTTGACAATATAAACGGGACAAATATTCGCAATCTTGGAATAGGATTGAGCGCGCTCGGAAAAGGCCTAACGCGAATACAGGGAATCCAGAGGATTGACTTTGGGAAAGTCGCGAGGGACATCAGGAAACTGTCGAACATACCAGCAGGAAACCTAGAAACATTAGGAAATTCCATGCGACCGCTTGCAGATGGGATAAACGCTTTATCGAAAGCAAAAATTGATAACTCCAACCTCACAAACCTGATAAACAGCCTAACCAGGCTTTCGAGCGCAAATCTTGCAAATTTGGACGGTACAAACTTCACGCGGCTTGGAACGTCTATAAAAGAATTTTCCAACGCGGTATCGGGTGCAGATAAAGTAGAGCAGTCCACAATCGCAATGACGAACGCTATTGCAAAACTGGCGGCAGCCGGAAAAAATATTGGTAAAGTTACTGGGGCGTTGCCGCATCTGGCAAACAGCCTGAAAGGTTTTATGAATACTATGTCCGGCGAAGATGTGGCGCAGGTTTCAAATGGAACAATCACATTCACGCAGGCCATAGGAACTCTTGCCGGTGTGGGGGACAAAGCCAAAGCGACGTCTGGGAATCTTGGAAAACTGGCAGAAGAACTAAAGAACTTTATGCAAACCATGTCAACTGCCCCGAATGTCAGCGACAGCGTTATAAGAATGACGGACGCGCTTTCCAGGCTATCAAGTCAGGGAGGGCGCGTTTCTGTTTCAACAAATTCACTTAGCAGCAGCTTTTCTCGGTCATTTAATTTGTCTGGAAAACTGGGGACAAGTTTTAAAAAGCTGTCTGGCGCAATGTCTGGATTAAGCGGAGCTGCAAAAAATGCGTCCGGGAACTTTAAAGGATTCCTCCGGCAGCTCATGTCTGCAACGGGAGTTTATTTCAGCATCTATGGTGCAATCCGGGGGCTGAAATCCGCGATAGACATATCGTCCGACTTAACAGAAGTCCAGAACGTTGTAGACGTGGCGTTCGGGAATATGGCGTACAAAGTCGAGGAATTTGCGAAAGTTTCGGTAAAAGACTTTGGAATGTCGGAGTTAACGACAAAACAGATAGCCGGACGCTATCAGGCAATGGCTACGGCAATAGGTGTAAGCTCAGACAAAATTGGGCAGGCAAATACGTTTTTAAAGGGACAGACCAAAGGATATGTCGATGCTTCTGACTCGATGGCAGATGTATCCGTCAATTTAACTAAACTTGCTGCTGACATGGCATCTTTCTACAATGTAGAGCAGACGGACGTAGCAAAAAGCCTTGAGTCTATATTTACCGGAACGACAGCCCCGTTAAGACGATATGGACTTGATTTGACACAGGCAACCTTGTCTGAATGGGCGATGAAGCAGGGGCTTGATGCAGACATAAAATCCATGTCACAGGCAGAAAAGACCATGCTGCGGTATCAGTATGTGCTGGCAAACACAACGGCAGCACAGGGGGATTTTGCACGTACAGCAGATTCTTGGGCGAACCAAACACGTGTTCTTGTTCAGCAGCTTGAAATTTTAGGCTCAGTAGTCGGCGGAGTCCTTATCAATGCATTTAAACCTTTGGTAAAGACACTGAACGCTGTCATGACAAAGGTCATTTCTTTTGCCAAAACCATAGCGGATGCGCTTGGCACAATCTTTGGATGGACATTTGAGGTAAATCCGGGAGGAATGACAAATGATTTTGGCGATATGTCATCCGGTATTGAGGACGTTGCGGACAGCGCTGACGATGCAAAAGATAATTTAAAAGATACAAACAAAGAAGCCAAAGAACTAAAAGAAAATCTGCAAGATTTTGACAAACTGCATGTCATAAGCCTTGACAAAGACAGGGACAAAGATAAGGATAAGGGAAAAGGAAAAGACAAGGACAAAGGAGCTGGTCTTGGAGGAATCGGAGGATTAGATACAAGCCTGTTTGAAACAGACAGCATTCTGAAAAAATACGAAAGCAGCATAGATACTCTGTACAAACTTGGGGAATACATAGGGGATGCGCTGACAAAGGCTCTGGATAGTATTAACTGGGACAAAGTATACGCTGCGGCAGACAATTTCGGGATTGGTCTGGCGCAGTTTTTAAATGGGCTGATTTCTCCAGAGTTGTTTGCTGCTGTTGGTCGGACAATAGCCGGAGCGTTAAACACCGCGCTCCATGTGCTTGACAGCTTTGGCGCAACGTTTGACTGGAAAAACCTTGGAGACTCACTTTCTGCCGGACTGGTTGCATTTCTAAAAGGCATAGACTGGAAAACCGCTCTTTCTGCGGCTGCGAACTGGGGAACCGGAATTGCGACAACACTTAACAGCTTTATATCGCCAGAGTCGTTTGGATTAATAGGAAGTTCTATTTCAAAGGCTATAAATACCGCTCTAAGATTTTTAAATGATTTTGGAACAGCATTTAACTGGCACAATTTTGGTGTTTCGATAGGAACTGGCATAAATGAAATGCTGGAAACATTTAATTGGCGGTTAGCGTTGCAAAGCGGGAAAACATGGGGACTTGGATTAGCAAATGCAATTAATGCGTTCGTATCCACGACAGATTTTTCTTTGGTTGGAAGCACCCTTGCAAATGCATTAAGTGCGGCGATACAATTCGCTTTCTCTTTAGGGACAACAATAAATTTTACTGCTATAGGGGAATCCATATCAGATGCAATTAACGGATTTTTTGCAACATTCAATTTTGAAAAACTAGCGAAAACCGTCAATGCATGGGTTCAAGGATTATGGAAAACCTTGTCAACAGCCATTGCAAATGTTAACTGGTGGCAAGTTTACGACAAGATGATTGAGTTTCTGCAAAACATTGAGCTAGAAACGGTCGCGATTGTTATAGGAGCATTATCAATCAGAAAAATCGGAAAAGCCATTTTAGGACAGGGAATCATTTCCTGGATTGGCACAAATGTAAGCAAACTCATAAAGGGAGTTCCGCTTGTGCTGAGCAATGTAAGAATACTGGCTGGTGGAGGGCTTATAACAGAAACCGGATTTGTTTCAAAATTAGCAAATGCACTTTCCCTTGCTGCGCGTGGGGCAAGCACGCTGCATGAAGCACTTGTTGCAGCGTTTGGAGTTGTCGGGACTACGGTTGCGGGAGTAACTTCCACGATAAGCGGAGCGGTTTTGGCAGTTTTGAACTTTGTTTCTATGCTGAAAGATGGCTTTAGCTGGATGAAAGAAGCCCTAATGATTCTTGGAACAGGTCTGGCAGCTATAGGAGCGGTGGTTCTTGGTGCGCCTGCGGCAGTTGCGGCAGCGGTTGCCGGAATTGCGGCAGCGGTTGCGACTTTAATAGTTGTCTTGAAAGATAATTGGGATGCAATAGCTTCTTTTCTTACGGGGGCAATTCAAAAAGCGAAAGAAATTGGCGGAAATATTATCAATGGGCTTTTAAATGGAATAACTGCAGCATTCAAAGGAATAACGGGTTGGATTAAAAAGAATATTTTTGACCCATTTATAAACGCATTTAAAAGCATCTTTGGAATACATTCACCGTCAACTGTAATGGCAGAACAGGGAAGATTCTTAATACGAGGGCTTTTAAATGGAATATCCGGCATGATTAAGAAAATTACCAAGATATTTACGGATATTAAAAATTCCATTACAAAAGCATGGGACGAAGCTAGAAAGAAAACAACCGAAGCATGGACGACAATATCCAACAAAGTCAACGAGACTTGGGGAAACATGAAGTCCTGGGCTTCTGATAAGTTTTCAAACATAAAGTCAACCATTACTGGAGCTTGGGACAACGCAAAAGAAAAAACAATAAGCACATGGACGACGATTTCAAATAAAGCAAATGAAGTCTGGGGAAACCTTAAAAGCTGGGCTTCTGATAAATTCGGTTCTATAAAGAAGTCAATAACCGACGCATGGGACAAGGCAAAATCCAAGACGACAAGCGCATGGAGCACAATTTCACAGAAGGTAAACGAGACCTGGGGAAATATGAAGTCCTGGGCATCGGATAAATTTTCAAAGATAAAGACATCAATCACAAATGCATGGGATAAAGCAAAAACCAAGACGCAAAGCATCTGGTCTGGTGACGGAGGAATACCGTCGAAAATATCTACGGCTTGGTCGAACATAAAGAAAAGCGTATCGAATGCGCTGACCGGAGAAGGCGGGATAGTCGGAAAACTTTCTACGGCGTGGACAAACATCAAAAAGACCGCGACAACTATGTGGAAACAGATTGCAGACAGCATTTTAAGCCCGATAAAAAAGGCTGTGAATGGAGTTATCAGCGGAATCAACTGGGTTCTTGGAAAAGTCGGCTCTAAGAAGAAGCTTGATTTATGGGATGCGAAAGGATATGCGAAAGGATCTGGTGGAATACCACAAGATACATTTGGCGTTGTAAACGACCAGAAAGGCTCCACATACCGCGAACTAGTCGTGCCGCCACATGGAAAACCGTTCATTCCAAAAGGCAGAAACGTCATGCTGCCATTAGAAAAAGGAACAAAAATCATGCCCGCGATGGAAACAAAGCGTTTTGTTGGCGGGCTTCCTCATTTTGAGGGCGGCATAGGCGACTTCATCGGCGGCGCATGGGAAAGCGTAAAGAATTTTACTGGGCAGATATGGGACTACATATCTGAGCCGAAAAAGATTGTTCAGATTGCGATTGATAAATTTACGGACATGGCCGGAGTTTTGGAACCGATGCTTTCAATTGCAAAAGGGGCGGTAAGTACAATTGCGGAAGGCGCAACAAGTTTTGTCAAGAAAGTATTTGATGAAGAACTAAAAGTTGACTACAAAGTCGGTGCCGGAGTAAAGCAATGGTCTGGACTTGCGGCAAAGGCATTGCAGATAACCGGGCAGTATTCAGCAGCCAACCTCTCTTACCTTTTGCAGCAGATGCACCATGAGTCCAGAGGAAATCCAAACGCTATCAACCTTTGGGATTCCAACGCTAAAAAGGGAACGCCGTCAAAAGGTCTGATGCAGGTCATTGACCCGACGTTCAGGGCGAACGCAAAAGCGCCTTATAATAAGAACATTTACGACCCGTTGTCAAACATGATAGCGGCGATTAACTATACCGTAAAACGATACGGTAGCCTGTATAAAGGATGGGCGGCGCGAGGATTCAAAGGGTATGCAGAAGGAATCGGAAGAATAACCTTATCCGACGTGATACCAGGATATGCAAACGGCGGGTTCCCGGCATCCGGGCAGCTTTTTATGGCAAGAGAAAACGGCATATCCGAAATGGTAGGAAGAATCGGGAACAGCGCAGCGGTAGCCAACAATCAGCAGATTGTAAAATCCATTTCATCCGGCGTTCAGAAAGCAGTAGAAAAAAGTTTCACAAAGGTTACAAATGATTTTTCAAAGACCGGGGATGCAATCAAAAATTCTGTACAGGATATGGCGGGATTCGCGAAGGAATCAGCAGAAAAAACCGGGGAGGCTATAAATGCCATGTCCGGGAGCATATCATCGGCTATGCAGTCAGCAGTAAACGGCATGTTTGCAGCGCAGCAGCCGCTTGTTTCTAACGGGACACAGACCGTAGAGGTTGAAATTACCGGGGACATCGAGACGGATGCATACGAAGCCGGTGCAAGTGCGGTCTCTGATTTTTCAGAAGGAATGAAAAATTACATTGGCGGCATGGAAGATTGGGTTAGCCGGATGCGGGAAACTGCAATGAACGGATTTACCGAAATGGCTGACAATGTATATATTTACGGCGGCGATGCGGTCTTAAGCTATGCAGACGGAATCTACGAGAACTACGACCAGTTAGATGAAGCTGTTGACGGAATGGCAGAAGATCTTTCGGGAGGTTTTTCCGGCACAGAATATGAGGTACAGATAGACGGCGGGAACATTGTTGCCGGGCTGAATACCGGAATGTCTGAAAAATGGACGGAACTCATGGAATGGGCGAAGTCCGCAAGAGAACAGCTTTTGCAGATTTTCAGTTCTATGCGCGAAGATATGTATCAGGCAGGAACAGGAATGATGACAGGGCTTTTAGAGGGCATTGCGTCATTAATGGAACGTCTGACTGAATATGCGAACAGCATAAAAGCAACCATGCAGTCCGTTACGAAGATGGCAGCGAAAATCGAGCAGGCACAAATGAAAACAAAATCTGCAAATTCCATGAAGGTGTCGGATGCGACCGAGGAAAAACTGAAAAAAGCCGGGAGCTACAAGGCTGCTGATTTGCAGACAAAAGGAAAAGCAGCGTCCGCAAAGACGGTCGAAAGCAAGTTCACAAAAGCCAAAGGAACAGCGGTTGACAGTTCGTTTTCCAAAGACCTTGTAAACGGCGTATCTATCGGTGTGGCAGATGCAGTGAATAAGATTCTGGTTCCAGCCCTTGAGAACGAAAGAAATCTGAATATAAGTCTGAAAGGGGACACTGGAAAGCTTTTCACCGCGATGCAGGAAAAAGCGCAGAAGTACAGGACAATAACTGGAAATGCGCCGTTTTAGCAAGGAAGATACCCATAAAGAGTTTTTCTATACCCTTAATATTTCACCGATAGATGACGTTCGGTTTATCACTTGGTAAAAATACAGGAGCGCAGATGTACCATGCCACGAAGAAAGTATGGGTATGATTAAAAAGGTAATTTCGGCAGGGATAGGAGTGTACAGCCGAAAGCGGTAAGCCTTAACCGCTTCCCTGCTGATTACAAATAAAATTATTAACAAAATAAATCATCAGGGAGGAATGATTTTATGAATGAAATTATAAAAACAACAAATAAGACACCTATTGAGATTGCATTACAGATTGACGATGACGGATATACCACATCAAGAAAATTGTATTTTTGGCTATATGAAAATGGTAGCCACTATGCGAAATGGCTCAAAGAAAACATAACGGAAAATCCGTTCGCAGAAGAAAATGAGTTTTCGCCAATCTTGCGAAAACCCCAAAATCAGGGAGGTAGACCGACAGAGGACTTCAAAATCACAGCTTCGCTTGCCAAAAGAATTTCGATGGCAACAAAATCAGATAGAGGTGAAGAAGCAAGAAATTATTTTATAGGTTGTGAACAGGCACTTGCCAAAGTTGCGGAACAAATCCATAAAACAGAGATAGAAAGAGCAAAAGGAATAGCAGTAAGGCAGGCGTTGACAAAAGCAATCCAGCAGTCGGGTGAAAATGAGCGTATGCATGGGAAAGCCTATTCAAACTATACAGACCACATCGTGTATAAACAGGTATTTGGAATGAGAGCAAAAGAACTTCGGGAAAAGTATGGAATAGGAAAGAAAGATAAGTTAAGGGACTGCTTTACAGAAGAAGAATTGAAGGCGGTGCAAAATGCAGAAATGCTTGTATCAAGCCTTATGGAATACGGATGGGGATTTAATGAAATAAAGGATTTCGTGTTGAACAAAGTAAATAAAATGATTGGATAACGCCTATATGAAGGCGTTATTTTTATACATTTTTAGACGGAGAGGTGGTTAGCCTGGCTGAGTATCTTGGATGGCACCTAAAAACGCCAAAGGGTATATTTCCATATAAGTTTATAGCTCCAGAAGGATTGTCTCAAGCTCCAAATGCCCTTATGGACTTAGACCCAAGAAGAACTGGTCAGGGGCTTCTTATCAGGAATGTACTGGAATATTCTGCAACGACAATCAAAATCTCAACTCGCCCGATGGGGCTCAGGATGAAAAAAGAATTCCAGAGTTATTTTCCAAGCCGGAAAAATATAGACATAACGTACTATAACGAAGAAACAAATGACTATAGGACTACAAATTTTTATATACCAGAAATAGAGTGGACGATGTATGGATTTATTGATGGAGAGCCGTTTTATCTTTCAATAACGCTGGAACTTATAGGGTATGGTGAAAAAATATGGTTGCCGTAAGCGAAAAAGTAAGGGAATTGTACAAAACAGACAGAATTCCCATAGCGAAAGAGCCGATTAATAAAAGACTATATATAGAAATAAAAGAAAGCGGGACGATAATAAGCGATTACGACATGGAGCTTGAAAACTTCGCGCTTGAGGAAAGCATATGCAGCGCAAGCGAGATAGTTTTTGGTTCCTGTGAAGCGTCGTTTGTGTCTTTTGCAGTTTACCAGACGGTTGAAGATTTATCAAGCAAGACAATCTGTATCTGGCAGACCATAAACGGAAATGAAGTCCCGTTCGGCACGTACAAAGTTGCAACGGTAACCAAGCGGGACGGCGACCCAAGATGGAAAGATATAACTGCCTATGACAGAATGCCAGAGCTTGACCGGGACGCTACGGCGTGGTTTTCTAATTTCTGGAACAGTCATCCGGTATCGACCATAAGGGAATTTCGTCTGGATTTTTTTAAATTCATGGGGTTTGACGTCGTGGAGCAGACGCTGATCAATGACCACATGGAAATAAAAAAGACCATAGACCCAGAATTTATCAAGGCACGGTATATAGCGCAGAAAATAGGGGAAATCAACGCCAGCTTTGGACATTTTACAAGAGAAAATAAATTTAAGTACATTGACATCGGGGCGCTGGCTTTGTACCCGGCAGAAGATTTATACCCGTCAGAAGATTTGTTTCCTTCTGAATCCACGGAGATTTTATCCGGTGATTCCGCAATGCTTTACTTTGCAGATGAAAGCCACTACGAAGATTATTACGTCCGGGCAATAGACAGCGTTCAGATAAAGGCATCAGACGGGAGCGCCGGGGTAACAGTTGGGGAAGAAAACAAAAACCCTTATATCATCCACAGCAACTTTTTTACATTCGGTAAAAGCGAACAGGACTTGCGTAACATTGCGCAGTCTTTTCTGAACATTGTTAAATACAAGTTTTACATACCGAGCGTAACCAGCATGATAGGGCTTCCATATCTGGAAGTCGGGGACACAGTAACAATTATGCTGGAACAGGATGCGATAGAGACTTTTGTATTTCAAAGAAAACTGACCGGAATTCATGCGCTCGTGGATGAAATCACAGCAAAAGGAAACGAGTACCGGAAGAACGACATTGACGAAGGTACGGAGCTGATGCAATTAAAGTCCAAGGTTGAAAATGTAGTTGCTGAAACAGAGGGAAAATTTGAGGATTTTTCAGAAGATGTAGACCAGAAGTTTGAAGGGGTCAACACAAATATAGGAGGTCTACACATATCCTTGCAACAGACAAATGAGGGACTAGCAGCAGAGGTTACTCGTGCAAAAGGTGAAGAAGCGAAGCTTAGCAGCACAATTATCATGACGGCAAATGAGATCAAGCTTGCAGTCAGCGAAACGTACCAGACAAAAACAGATGCAAGTAGCCAGTATGCACACTTGGAATCCTCAATCAGATTAACGGCACAAGACATTACATCGACGGTAAGCGCCACATATGAGACAAAAACTGCGGCGAGTAGTAGCTACGCAAACCTATCGTCACAGATAGTACAGAGTGCAAACAGCATTACATCTACGGTTGCGGCGACATATGAAACAAAGAGCAATGCCGGGAATTATTACTACAGTTTCCAATCACAGATAAATCAGACTGCGAACAGCATAAGCGCAGAGGTGACGAGGGCAACAGGAGCAGAAGATTCCCTATCTTCCCGCATTAGCATAACGGCAGACCAGATCAGCTCAAAGGTTTCCAGGGGAGACGTGGAAAGCATTATCGAACAAAATGCAGATGCTATAAGGCTCAAAGCAAGCAATATCGTTATAAGTTCCACGTATTTTAGCGTAAGCAGTAATGGATATGCAACAATGTCAGGGGGGAAGATTGGTTCTTTTACTCTGACAAATTATGGTTCACTGCAAGGCAGTGGAATAGAGATCAGCGGTAGCCAGCTTTATTGCAATAGCATATCAACATACAGCGGAAGCTATGTTGGAATTAATGACGGATTAGAGGTTAATGGACCGGTGCGTTTCCCGAATGTGTATGGAAACACAATCAGCGGAGACGCAAACCTTGGAATAACAGGAACCGGATACGTAGGGCGAACTGGAGGGTCATCAAAGAAATGGAAAAATGATATAAGAAATATAGAGGATAAGCAGATAGATGCACACAGGCTATATGACGTAAAGCCAAGGCAGTTTTTGTACAAGGACGATTATCTTTCAAAAGATGATTGCAGGTTTGGAAAAGTCATGCCTGGATTCATAATTGAAGAACTGGAAAAAGACTACCCGATAGCGGTAGATTACGACAAAAGAGGAAATCCAGAAAACTGGAGCACCCGTTTTTTTATTGCGCCAATGATACAGCTAATCCAGGAGCAGCACAAAGAAATAGAATCCGTGCGAAATCAATTAGAAAATGTCAAAAAGAAAATAGGAGGTATGCAAACGTGTTAGACAATTTTGTAATATCAATAAACATATCCGCAAGGTCGATCGGAAAAAACGAATCAGGAGAACGAGAGGAATGCGCAAAGTTCGGATCAAGCATAAATATTGACGGAAGCTGGAACGCAAGCAAGTCAATTAATCCAGAGCCGTATGACCGAAACAAAGCAGAAGCGCGGTCAGACTTTTCTAAATTCGAGGAAAGCGTAGAGGGTTTTTCAAGGGATATTTCCCCTGCGGTGAGCTCGCTTGTGGAAAAATTTAAAAAAGAGCTTGAACAGGAGCTTGCCAAGAAATAGGAGCTGATGACCTATGGACAAAGTATACGCCCGGATATTCTGGGAAAACACGCCCAGTACAAAAACAGCTCTGGGCGCAACAAACTTAAACAGAACAGATTATGCGATAAATGCAATTGATGACAGGGTTATCCAGCATGATATTCAAAAAGCTGACAAGGCTGAAATCCTAAACCTTGTCAACGGCTGGACGATGGATGAACAGACCGGTATCATAACGGTAACGAAAGTCAACGGGGATAGAATGATATTCGACCTGAATATCGAGAAAATTCCTGTTGACTTTTCTTTGTCCCCAGAAGGAATCCTGACAATGACCACCGCAGACGGGACAAAGTTTACGGCAAACATTGGGGCAATGATACCGGTTCTGGAATTTGAAAGCACTGATACCATTGCAGTCACACAAACCGGCGAAGGTGTAAGAAAAAAATACAAGTTCGACGTGAAGGATGGCAGTATCACGTCGGATAAATTGCAGCCGGATTATCTTGCGGACGTAACGGTTCAGGCGGCTAATGCATCTGCGGCAGCAACAGCGGCGGCAGATTCGGCAAAAGCAGCAAAAGATTCTGAAACGAACGCGGCGCAATCGGCGGCTGATGCAGAAGCATCCGCTTTGGCGGCTCAGGCATCAAAGATTGCCGCAGGTGAATCCGAAGCGGCAGCGAAACGGTCAGAAGAAGCATCTAAACAGTCTGAACTAAATGCAGCAGCATCAGAAGCAGCGGCAAAGGAATCAGAAGAAGCGGCGGCAAAATCCGAAACTAATGCAGCAGCATCCGAAACAAACGCGGCGGAGTCTGAGCGGATAGCAAGTGAAAAAGCCGACGAAGCGTCGGACAGTGCAACGTTATCTGAATCGTGGGCAGTCGGCGGAACTGGGACAAGGAAGGGAGAAGATACAGACAACGCGAAACATTACAGTGAACAGTCTGGAAAGTACTTGGATAAGGTAGAAACCGCCGGAAATAACGCGCTGGACGCAATCGACAATGCCCTAAACGCGGCAAAGCCAGAGTTTTTAACGAGCGTCGAAAACGGTCATTTGTACTATAAAGGGGGAAGATTTATGTTTCTTGTGGACAATAATGGACATCTGAAATGGGGGCTGATGATTTGAACGAAGAAAAAATGGACGAACTGTTGCGATTGATGCGCGCCGCCGTCCCAGACACATCCGGCATGAGTGACGCAGGCAAGGTCGGATTCGTATACAAGTTCGACTACGACCCGTCGGAATCATATGAAAAGTTAGACGTAGTAAAATTTGGCATGTCCTTATGGACACCAAAAGGGGACACCACCGGGAACCCTCCGCCGGACCAGTCACAAGAAGGGCAAGAAAACGTACAAGAAAACGAACACTGGGTCTTGTTCCTTCCTGGCGCCCTTGGAAGCGAATACGTCAAAAAGACCGACCTTGCAAAAGCGCCGACAGAAACAGCGGCAGGAAAAGCAGGTATTAGCTACCCAGACGGAAGAACCATCTTTTCTGACGAAAACGGGATGCTAACGGGCGCGACTGCCGGAAAAGAACTCACGCAAGAAGAAATGAAAGATCAGATTGCCAACGGAGACCTAGAAGCCGGAGACGTGGTTTACCTTACCGGGAAACCAGCGGGAACAAACGGCTTGCTGATCGTGGTCGATAAGGAGCTGAACGAGGATAGCGTACATGCCATCCGAAACTCTGCCGTTGCAAAGGCGATCAATGCCGCAAATGCCCTGATCGCAGAAAACCAGAGGTTGATCGCGGAGACGCAGGCGCTTAGGGCAACGATGGAAGGGTTTGGGCTTTCAAAGATCTGCCCTGTGGACGTGACGGATGTGACGGAAGCTAACGGGATGGTTTTGGGGGCTTTTGAGAAGAATGCGAGCATGGAAGGAACTTTAGCTAGAAAAATAGAGCGGATTCAAAGCACTCTTGTTCCGGTGAACATTTCTAGCGAATGCACAAGCGATTATTCAGTTGAACAAGGAATGAACGGATTGATCGTATTACAAATACCAGCATTAAAGATTATTTTTGGTGCGATTGTAATAACGGGGGAAATCAATAATCAGACAGTGGTATTGCGGCTTCCGGTAGAGAGCACTTACTCTGGAGCTTGCGGCATTGGATCTTCGGAAAACTCAAATATAAGCGTTTCCTTAAGAGTAAACGGAGGCGAACTGATATCGAATCATTCCGTAAATGCGTCAATAACAAACGCAAGATATCAGTTTTTTATAAATTATAAATAGAGGAGTTTTTAAAAAATATGTCAATCTACTACCAAAACAAAGGAATCAAGGAATTAATCCGTGGGGGGGGGGTACGAGCCAATCCGTCCTTGATAGGATAGAAACGCTTGAAACCACCGTATCCACCCTAACAACCACCCTGCAAGCCCTAGCCGAAAGCAGGGCAAGCAAAACATCCTACGGTCTCGCAAAGCTTTCTGACGCGGCAGACGTAACCGAGGATCTAGGGCTGGTTTTATCCGCAAAGGAGAAAAACCCTGCGGTCGATGGGACGCTTGCAAGAGGAATAAAAGAATTAAAGCAGTCTCTTACAAGGGATATGGCATATGCAGAACTCTTAAACGGCGTAACCGGAACAATAGCCCTTTACAGAATGGGGAGCATTATATTTTTTGCAACTTATTTCGACGACCGTGCACTAGAAAACAAGTACAATTGGAAGTCCGGTATTGGGCTTGTCCCAGAAGGATACCGCCCGCTGACCACGTGTACAATTTTGAGCCATTATGACGGTCAAACGGCGCATGTTTCTCTGACCGTAAGGACGGACGGAAGAATAGACCTCTGGTGCCAGGAAAGCGCCGGGGGAATTTTAGAGGTAACATCAACCTATTTTACACCATAAAAAAGAAGGTGAACGAATGGAAGAAGAAAACACGCCCCTTGTCCGGTCGGTGGGGGTAATAGATGAAAATTTGAATTTTGTCCCGTATGGATCTACAGCAATCGAAGATGGGGTGCCCGTTTTCGTCTTTGACACAAAAGAGGAATATGACCAGCACGCGCCGACGTTGCCGGAGCCGTGTGTGGTTATCACCCTTGATGATATCGATACTGGAGGTTTTGAGTTTGACAGCGCGATCGACCCGGAATCCGAAAACGCCGTACAGAACAAGGTGATTGCGGCGGCTTTGGAAGCACTCAGGGACAAAGCGACTTTTGACCGCCTGGGGATGGTGCAGTTTACGGATGCGACAACTGTGACGGATCGTAATAGTGGCTATGCGCTTTCTGCGATTGAGAAGAATGCTGGTTTGGAAGGGACAATTGCAAACGAAATACAAAAAAAGGCTTCAATAGAATCTGTAAATAATTTATTTAAAGCAACAGAAACGTCGGACGCAAACAGCGCTCCTATTGGAATATCTTCTCTAGGAATCGGCGCTCCAAACAATCCGTTTCCATTCTGGTGTACATTGATAACGTTGTCTGGAAACAACGCATTTGTACAACAATTGGCACTTCCTTGGAGTAGAGACTCTATAAGCACTCTAAAATACAGGGTATATGACAGCGGAACATGGACGGGTTGGCAAACAATTTCTTGACTGAAATTATTGGAAATGGAGGAAATCATGTCAATCTACTACCAAAACAAAGGAATCAAGGAATTAATCCGTGGGGGGGGGGTACGAGCCAATCCGTCCTTGAT
>ERZ808054.224-NODE-224-length-70151-cov-10.351015_pt1 | contig 70151 bp, 61 predicted proteins | sample MGYA00380201_ERZ808054 | MGnify/ENA primary metagenome ERZ808054 (study PRJEB31490, sample SAMN06133419) | mouse gut metagenome | isolation source: Z5_2 | host: mice | place: China: Chengdu | collected 2015-05 ... | reverse complement strand
CAGATTCTCCTATTAAAACACTTTTGAAGAAGGGCGTTTTGAAACAAATTAGAAAAATAGAAAAAAGACAAGTCACGAAATATTATGTATCGCCTACACAGGCATTTATACCAACGGAAGAACAACAGAAAGTATTGTATACATTAACAGATATATTAGAACAGAAACAAAAAAAACCAGTACTTTTACATGGTATTACAGGAAGTGGAAAAACAGAGATTTATATGCAAATGATTGAAAAGGTCATACAAAAAGGACAACAAGCGATTGTACTTGTACCTGAAATTTCATTGACACCTCAAATGGTGGAACGGTTTTTATCTCGTTTTGGTGAGAAGGTATCTGTAACACACAGTAGGCTGAATTACGGAGAACGGTATGACCAGTGGAAAAAAGCACGGGATAAAGAAATATCTATCATTATAGGACCTCGTTCAGCATTGTTTATGCCTTTTGAAAATTTGGGCATTATTATTATAGATGAAGAACATGAGAGCAGTTATAAAAGTGAAAATGTGCCGAAATACCATGCAAGAGAAACAGCAGAAGAGCTTGCCAGGCTAACAGGGGCAGCTTTAATCTTGGGGTCTGCAACCCCATCTATTGAGTCTTACCATAGGGCAATAAATGGAGAATATAGGCTATACCAGCTTGCTAACCGGATTGGGGGGCGGAAGCTGGCAGATATTGAAATTGTAGATTTAAGGGAGGAATTAAAACAGGGAAACCGTACTATGTTTAGCCGTAGCCTTAGAGAAAAAATAAAGAAGCATTTAGGGCAGAAAGAGCAGGTTATGTTATTTTTAAATCGAAGGGGATATGGCGGTTTTGTATCCTGCCGTTCTTGTGGAGAGGCAATGCGCTGCCCGCATTGTGATGTAGGCCTAACAGCACATAAAGATGGCAGCCTCCGCTGCCATTATTGTGGGTATCAAATCCGGCTGCCAAAAAATTGCCCAAAGTGTGGCTCCCCATATATTGGGGTATTTGGGACAGGGACACAGCGTTTGGAAGAAGCAGTTCGAAGGGAATTCCCACAGGCAAGGCTGCTCCGCATGGATATGGATACTACTAGGACAAAGAATTCTTATGAAGAGATTTTATCTTCTTTTGCGAAAGGAGAAGCAGATATTTTAATTGGGACGCAGATGATTGTAAAAGGGCATGATTTCCCAAATGTAACATTGGTAGGGGTGGTAGCAGCAGATTTATCTTTATATGGTGCTGATTACCGTTCTAGTGAAAAAACATTTGAATTATTAGTGCAGGCAGCGGGAAGGGCTGGAAGGGGGGATATGCCAGGAGAAGTAGTAATCCAGACATATAATCCAGAGCACTATAGCATAAAGACAGCGGCAAAACAGGATTACAAAGGATTTTATGAGGAAGAGCTCTTATACCGTAGAATGTTAAAATATCCCCCTTGTGGGAAGCTTTTGGCAGTTTTAGTGACTTCAAAAGAAGAACAACAGGCAGAAAAACTAGCAAAAGATATTTCTGCATTAACACAAGAGTTATGTAGTAAAGATGGTTTAGAAATGCTTGGCCCAACAAAAGCAGGAATCTCTAGGATTAAAGATATTTACCGTTATGTAATTTATTATAAAGAAACAGAAACAGGGGAACAAATAACAGAAGCAAAAAAGCGGATTGAGGGCTATTTGGAACAAGAAAAAGAGAAACAAGATTGTATGGTACAATTTGATTTTAACCCAATGATAGGATATTAAAGGAGGAAAAAGAATGGCAATTCGGAATATAAGGACTGAGGGAGACGAAATTTTAAGGAAAAAATCTAAGGAAGTAACAGGGCTAACGACAAAAATTACTACATTAATAGAGGATATGGTAGAAACGATGTATGAGGCAAATGGAGTTGGCCTTGCTGCGCCACAAGTAGGGATTTTAAAACGGATAGTTGTAATTGATGCAGGGGAGGGGCTGCATGTTTTAATTAACCCAGTGATTTTAGAAACAGATGGGGAACAGACAGGAGGAGAAGGATGTTTAAGTGTCCCTGGGAAAACAGCAACTGTAACTAGGCCAAATTATGTAAAAGTAAAAGCGTTAGACCGGGAAATGAAAGAATTTGTACTAGAAGGGACAGAACTGTTAGCAAGGGCTATTTGCCATGAGTGTGATCATTTAGAAGGAATACTATATGTAGATAAAGCAGAAAGCCCAATAATGGATTCGGAAGCTTATTATGAGAAATATAAGGAAGAAAATGAATAAAAAGGAGGGGCTTTATGAAATTAATCTTTATGGGTACGCCAGATTTTGCTGTACCAACCCTTTTGGCATTAAAGGAATCGAAACATCAAGTGATAGCAGTTGTCACCCAGCCAGATAAACCAAAAGGAAGAGGAAAGGAAATGCAGATGCCTCCGGTTAAGGTATGTGCGTTAAAATATGGGATTCCGGTATTGCAGCCGGTAAAAATACGGGAGCCGGAAGAAATGGAAAAACTTGCGGCATTAAAGGCGGATATTTTTGTGGTGGCTGCTTTTGGGCAGATTTTACCGGAAGAGATTTTGAGGATACCCCGGTTAGGGTGCGTAAATATCCATGCCTCCCTGCTTCCTAAGTACCGGGGGGCGGCGCCGATTCAGTGGGTAATCTTAAATGGAGAAAAGGAAACCGGCGTCACGATTATGCAGATGGAAAAAGGGCTGGATACAGGTGACATGCTTCTAAAGAGCGTGGTTCCGATAGCGCCTAAGGAGACGGGAGAAAGCCTCCACGACAAGTTAATGGAAGCCGGCGCAAAGCTGGTGGTGGAGGCGCTTTCTAAGATAGAAAAGAAAGAAGTGACGCCTCAAAAGCAGGATGACGCTTTGGCTTCCTATGCGGCAAGACTTACCAAGTCCATGGGAGAAATCGACTGGAATAAGGAAGGGGAAGTGATTGAACGGCTTGTAAGGGGGGTAAATTCCTGGCCCAGCGCATATACGTATTTTCACGGAAAGACCTTGAAAATCTGGGAGGCGGACGCGATAGAGGAAATAGCGGAAGGAAACGGTAAATTAAGACCAGGATGTGTTGCTGGAGTGGAAAAGGATTTCTTTGACGTTTATACCGGCAGAGGGGGGTTGCGTATCCGTGTTCTACAGTTGGAAGGAAAGCGGCGTATGACGGTCAGAGAGTTCCTGGCGGGGTATGAAGTGATGCCGGGAATGCTGCTTGGCAGGAAAGGAGATAATTAGCAAATGTTCGGATATTATTTTGATCCCACTTATATTTTGGTGTTGATTGGTGCGCTTTTGTGTATCTTTGCAAGTTCCCGGGTGAACAGTACTTATAACAAATATGCAAGGGTGCGTGCAAGGGGCGGCTTTACCGGGGCGGAGGCGGCACAGCGGATTCTGCATATGTCGGGGATCCATGACGTACAGGTTCAGCGTGTGGCAGGGAATTTGACGGATCATTATGACCCTGTTCATAAAGTGCTTAGATTGTCCGATTCTGTGTATGGTTCTCATTCTGTGGCAGCCATTGGGGTGGCGGCGCATGAATGCGGACATGCCCTGCAGCACAAAGAAGGATATCTGCCTTTAAAGATTCGTTCTGCGCTTGTACCGGCTGCAAATATTGGTTCGAGGCTGGGACTGCCTATTGTAATCTTAGGGCTTGTTCTGGGACTTGGCTTTGAGCTTCCGGGAGGAGGATATTTTTCTCTTGCGGAGATTGGCATATGGGTGTTCTCCCTCGCCGTGTTATTTCAGGTCATTACACTGCCGGTTGAGTTCAATGCTTCGGGGAGGGCGCTTAAGCTTCTTGGAGATTATGGAATCATGGGACAGGATGAGGTGGGTGACTGCAGACGTGTGCTCAGTGCAGCGGCGCTTACCTATGTGGCGGCAGCAGCATCTTCCATTCTCCAGCTTTTAAGACTGGTGCTCCTTACAGGAAACAGGAGGAGAAACGATTAGACCGCACCAGGAGGCATCGCAGGATAGAAAGGAAAGTTTCAGGTGGATAATACGAGAGAACTGGTTCTGAATGTACTTATGGAAGTCCTGGAAGAGGGAACCTACAGTCATCTGGTAATCAGAGATGTGCTTGATAAATACAATTATAGCAAGACTAGGGATAGGGCATTTGTAAAGAGAATGGCGGAGGGTACTTTGGAGCGGCTGATCCAGATTGACTATATTCTGGATCAGTTTTCCAAGGTACCCGTTTCACGGATGAAGCCGCTGATCAGAAATTTGATGCGTATGAGCGTTTACCAGATGCTTTTCATGGACAGTGTGCCTGATGCAGCAATCTGCAATGAGGCTGTGAAGCTGGCAGGCAAAAGAGGATATAAAGGACTTTCCGGCTTTGTCAATGGTGTTTTAAGGAATATAGCAAGAAATAAAGATAAAATTCCTTACCCTGACCGGGAGAAAAACGAGATAAAGTATCTCTCCGTCAGCTATTCCATGCCGGAATGGCTGATTGAAAAATGGATGCTGGCATATGGACAGAAAAAGACACAGGGAATGCTGGAAGATCTTTTAAGGGAGCATCCGATAACGGTGCGCTTTAAGGAAGAGCAGGCGGATACGCTAAAAGATACTTGGATCAGGAAACTTAAAGAGGAAGGGATAGAGGTAAAGGAACATCCCTATCTTTCTTACGCTTATCTGCTTGATCATGCGGCGGGAATCAAAAATCTGTATGGCTATGAGGAAGGATGGTTTGCCGTACAGGATGTGAGCAGTATGCTGGTAGCAGAAGCGGCTGGAATAGAAAAAACAGATGTTATCAATGATTTTTTAGTGGTGGATGTGTGCGCCGCTCCAGGCGGAAAGTCTATGCACATCGCAGAAAAGCTTTCCGGAAAAGGAAAAGTAATCGCAAGAGATCTCTCAGAGTATAAGGTGTCGCTGATTAGAGATAATATAGAAAGAATGGGATATGGGAATATAGAAGTCCAGGTATATGACGCCGGCAGACTGGATGACTCTCTGATTGGCAAAGCGGATGTGGTTTTAGCAGACTTGCCCTGTTCCGGGTTAGGAGTTATGGGGAAAAAGCGGGATATCAAATACCGCATCACCAAAGAGGGTATAGAAGAACTGGTAAAACTCCAGCGAAAGATTTTAGGTGCAGTATGGCAGTACGTGAAGCCAGGAGGAGTGCTGATCTACAGTACCTGTACCATCAACCCTGACGAAAATGAACACATGGTAAAATGGCTGTCAGAGCAGAGTCCTTTTGTCCTTGAAAGTCTTTCTCCTTTTCTTCCCAAGGCGCTTTCGGGGGAAGAAAAGGAAGGGATGCTGCAGCTTTACCCGGGAATCCATGAAACAGACGGTTTCTTTCTGGCAAGACTGCGCCGTGTAGATTAGAATATTAAATTTAGATTTAAAGGATAGAAAGATGCAGGATATCAAATCATTTACCTTAGAAGAACTAAAGAGAGAAATGGAGCTGCTTGGAGAGAAGCCTTTTCGGGCGAAGCAGATTTATCAGTGGATGCATGAGAAGCTGGTTCGGGGTTTTGACGAGATGACCAATCTGCCTCTTTCCTTAAGAGATAAGCTTTCCGAAAAATATTCTTTTACTTCCCTAAAGCAGGTCTGTATGCAGGAATCGGCATTAGACGGTACCAGAAAATATCTTTTTGAACTTGGGGATGGCAAGATGGTGGAAAGCGTCTTTATGCGATATAAGCATGGAAACAGTGTCTGCATCTCATCACAGGTGGGATGCCGCATGGGATGTGCGTTCTGCGCTTCTACGCTGGACGGGTTGGAACGGTCGCTTCTGCCTTCGGAAATGCTGGATCAGATTTATAGGATTACATTATTGACGGGGGAGCGGATTTCCAACGTGGTGGTCATGGGAACGGGAGAGCCGCTTGACAATTATGACAATCTGTTGAAGTTTTTAACACTTATCACAGATGAGAACGGATTACATATCAGTCAGCGCAGCATAACCGTTTCCACATGCGGATTGGTGGACAAGATGCGGCTGTTGGCAGATGAAAAGCTTCAAATTACGTTGGCGTTGTCGCTTCACGCAGCGACGGATGAAAAGCGAAAAAAACTGATGCCGGTTGCAAACAAATATTCTGTTGCGGAACTTATGGATGTGTGTGCCTACTACTTTGAAAAGACAGGGAGAAGGATTACGTTTGAATATGCTCTGGTGAGCGGCGTCAATGATAAACAGGAGGATGCGGGGGAGCTTTTATCCCTTGTTAAAGGGATGAACTGCCATGTCAATCTGATACCGGTAAATCCGATAAAGGAGCGGAATTTCGTGCAGTCAGAAGCCTCGTTTATCGATGCATTTAAAAATAAACTTGCAAAAAATGGAATAAATGTTACTATTAGAAGGGAAATGGGAAGAGATATTGACGGTGCATGCGGACAGCTTCGCAGGAGGCACAAGGCATTGCAGTAGGAGGTAAAACCGTGTTACGATCCTTTTCTGTGACGGATATAGGAAAAAAACGAAAATTGAATCAAGATTTTGTGTATGTATCGGAGATCTCTGTGGGAAATCTTCCTAATGTTTTTGTTGTTGCCGACGGCATGGGGGGGCATAATGCAGGGGATTATGCTTCTAAATGTACGGTGGAGACCATGGTCAGGGAAATCAGAGGATGCTTTGAAAAGAATCCTATCAGGATTTTAGGCAAGGCAATCATGGCGGCAAACGATCAGATTCGGCGTAGGGCAAAGGAAGATAACAGCCTTTACGGAATGGGCAGCACGGTGGTGGCTGCAACTTGTCTTGGTCATTATCTTCAGGTGGCAAATGTGGGAGACAGCAGGCTTTACATCATAAATGACGAGATCAGGCAGATTACCAGAGATCATTCCTTGGTGGAGGAGATGATTCGCATGGGCGGTCTTGACCGCGCTGCGGCGAGAAATCATCCTGATAAAAATATTATCACAAGAGCCATCGGCGCACTTGATACAGTGGAAATCGACTTTTTTCATGAGGAATTGAGACCGGGGGACATTGTGCTTATGTGTTCTGACGGTCTTACTAATATGCTGGAGGATGAAGAAATCAGCAAGATCATAAGAGAATATCCTTCTCTGGAAGAAAGAGCTGAAAAACTGGTGGAAGCGGCAAATCAAAATGGCGGAAAAGATAATATTGCGGTGATATTGATCAATGTATTCGCCAAAGAATGATGATGTAAGAGGTAGATATGATTAAGATAGGAATGATAATCGGAGACAGATACGAAATACTGGAAAAGATTGGCACTGGCGGCATGTCCGATGTCTATAAGGCAAAGGATCATAAGCTAAACCGTCTGGTGGCGGTCAAGGTTTTGAAGCAGGAATTTAGTGAAAATGCGAATTTTGTATCGAAGTTCAGGATCGAAGCCCAGGCGGCAGCCGGACTTGCCCATCCAAACATTGTAAATGTATATGATGTAGGGGAAGAAAATGGAATCTACTTTATCGTAATGGAATTGGTAGAGGGCATCACCCTGAAAAAATATATTGAAAAGAAAGCAAGGCTTTCCGTGAAGGAGGCTGTCAGCATTGCCATCCAGGTTAGCATGGGCATTGAAGCAGCGCATAATAACCATATTATCCATAGAGATATCAAGCCTCAGAACATTATTATTTCCAAAGAAGGAAAAGTCAAGGTGACAGACTTTGGAATTGCCAAAGCAGCCACTAGCAATACCATTACATCCAACGTCATGGGTTCTGTCCATTATACCTCTCCCGAACAGGCGAGGGGCGGATATTCTGATGAAAAGAGCGACATTTATTCACTTGGCGTTACCATGTTTGAAATGCTCACCGGCAGAGTGCCGTTTAATGGCGAGACCACGGTGGCAATCGCCATTAAACATATTCAGGAAGAAATGCCTTCTCCCAGAGAGTATATTTCTGAAATTCCGGTAAGCGTGGAGCAGATTGTATTTAAATGCTGCCAGAAGAGTCCGGACCGAAGATATCAGTCTATGGGAGAGCTGATTGTAGATTTAAAACAGTCTCTCATGACGCCGGATGAAGATTTTGTAAAGGTGATCGACCCTGACGAAGAGGGGTCAACAAAGATGATTACCGACAATGATATGGAAAGAATAAAGAAGCAGTCCAAGTACAGGGACAGCATGGAAGAGGCAATGCATCTGCGCAAGGAAGCAGATGTGAAGAAGTCGGCAAAGAAAAGATATGTCATTGAAGAAGAGGATGAGGAGGAAGAGGACGAAGAGTATTACGAGTCTGAATATGAATATTACGAGGATGACGATGAGGAGGAAGAGGAGGATGATTACGATCCTAAGATGGAGAGGCTTACCACTACCCTTGCCATCATAGCGGCGGTTTTGGTAGGGTGCATCGTTCTGTTCCTGGTAGGAAATGCTTTTGGGATTTTTGAGGCTGATCTGTTCGGGCAGGACAGTGAACAGACAAAGGAGCAGGAAGAGGAGGAAAAAGAACAGGTTGAGATGGTGGAAGTCGTCGGGAAACAGATAGACGATGTGAAAGTTGAATTGTTAAATCTTGGCTTAACACCAGAAATTGAATATGAAGAGAGCACGCAGTATGAAGTGGGAATCGTTATGAGTGCAAGCGTGAATGCCGGAACGATGATTACGGAAGGAGATAATGTGGTGCTTACGGTAAGCGCAGGCTCCGAGGGCATCGAGATACCGGATGTGGTAGGAATGTCGGAGGCAGAGGCGGTAGCGACTTTAAGCAAGGAAGGATTTACCGTCAATAAAACCAGCGGTTATGACGCCTATATTAAGGAAGGAAATATTATTACCCAATCACCTTCGTCAGGTTCCAAGGCGCCTGCCGGAACGGCAGTCACCATCTGTATCAGTATGGGGAAAGACAAGGTTCCAGTACCGGATTTGATGGGAAAGAGCGAAGAGGAAGCGATGGCGATGCTGATAGAGGCAAAACTTGAGCTGGGCGTCGTGACGGAGACAAATCATGAAAATCCAGATTTATCAGGGTTGGTATGCTATCAGAGCTATTCTCCAGGTTCTTCCGTGGCGGAGGGAACGAAGGTGGATATCAGTATCAGTTTAGGACCTGCTCAGGCAACATTTAAGTTTACTGACAGCATTGCAGGACCTACGCCGGAGGAGGATCCGGGCTATAAAGCCGGCACTATGGTGACGGTGACATTGATGGCGGATGACGGAACCCAGCTTTTGAGCACGCAGACAGCATCATTTCCCGTTCAGCAGCAGAATATCACGGGAATCAAGGTGGGAACGGGATATGTTCTGTTTCAGTATGTGAATACTACTGAGACCACCATAGTCACCAATGAGGACGGCAGCCAGACGACGATAGAGGGGACTTCTGAGAACAAAGAAGTCAGAAGACCCATCCAGTTTGCGGCAGAATAGGATTACACATGTTATGAAAGGAAAGATTATAAAAGGAATTGCCGGATTTTACTATGTGCATACCTGTGCAGGGGTGGCAGAGTGCAAGGCAAAGGGGATTTTCAGGAAAGACAAGATAAAGCCCTTGGTGGGGGATGATGTGGAGATTGAACGGACGGGGGATACGCCCTTTACAGGTAACATCATTAAAATCCTGCCAAGAAAAAGTGTACTGATCAGACCGGCATCCGCCAACATCGATCAGGCGTTGGTGATATTTGCCATCGTAAAGCCCAATCCTAATTATAATCTTTTGGATAGATTCTTGATTACCATGGAACAGCAGGCGCTGAAAGCCGTCATCTGTTTCAATAAAAAGGACCTTGCATCCCCCGAAGAGCAGAAAGAGCTTGAAAAGGCGTACGGGGAATGTGGATATCGGGTGTTATTTGTGAGCGGTACAGGCAGGCAGGGCATGGATGAGATTAAAAACTGCCTGAAAGGAAAGACTACGGTGGTAGCCGGTCCAAGTGGGGTGGGAAAGTCCACAATCATCAATGCCCTCTATCCGGAAGCCAATATGGAGACCGGCGAGATCAGCCGGAAGATCGACCGGGGGAAACATACCACCCGGCATGCGCAGCTGTTTGCCCTTGATGAGGATACATTTATTATGGATACACCCGGGTTTACTTCGCTTAGCTTAGGAGAGATGGAAAAGGAAGAGCTGCAGGGGTATTACCCGGAATTTGCGGAATATGAAAAGAACTGCCGGTTTGGAGGGTGCTCCCATATAAGCGAGCCGGTGTGCGGCGTTAAGGAAGCGCTGGAAGCGGGCAGGATCAGCAGGGTGCGTTACCACAACTATGCTGTGTTGTATGAGGAATTAAGAAATAGGAAAAAATATTAAAAGAAGCCTCAAAGATAGGCGCAGATCATACGGGAACGGCATGGAGCCTGTATTCGGGCGATTTGGGCGACACACAGGTATCGCTCTATCGAGGTTTTCTGCCAATCGAATATCCCTATGAAATGGCGGCAGGTTCCGGCGGCATCTATGCCACCGCTCCTGACGTGGCAAATTTCGGCAGTGCTTTCTTTACGGGAAATGATATTCTGCTTTCCGATGATGCCAAAACACAGATGTCCGCCCGCTGGAATGATGACGAAAAGTACGAGGGCTACGGTCTGGGCTGGGACTTTGTGGAACAAGTCAGGTACGAAAAGGAAAACATAAAAGTTATGGGCAAGGGCGGAGATTTACCGTATATGAACTCATGCCTCCTTGTCGCCCCCGATGAACAGATTAGCGTTGCGGTACTGACTGCCGGAAATGGCAGCAGCCAATATGCGGGACTTATGGCGTCTGCCCTGATGGACGTGGCGCTTGAAGAACAAGGAAAGGCGGTAAGCGATCTTACTCCTACGGAGCCGAAAATAACGGACATTGTTCCCGATTATTATAAAAAATATGAGGGTTTATACTACATCAGCTATATATACAGCACAGGAATATGCAGGATTACATTTGATGATACCGCCATGTACAAGGAGAACCTGGGCACTGACAACGCATCACCTGAAAGATATAAGATTACCGAGGACGGAGGATTTGTCAGGGTAAACGACAGCGGCAAGATGACTGCAGACAGGGAGATTCTTTATTTTGAGGAAAAGGACGGAAAAATATTCATCAGAACGGAGTTGTTCGCCGTATACCCGGGACTTGGAAATACGTTAGACAGTATGTACACAGGTGAAAAAATGGAAGAAAATCCCGTCTCCCCAAGTGTACAGCAAAGATGGGACGAACTTTCACAGACAGTATTTGTCACATATAACGAAAAATGGACCACCCAGCAGTATGAAAGTCCGTTTTACCGTATCGTGACAGATGAGGAATTCCCCGGCTATATTATGGTAAAAAACAGCGCAGGGGTAAGAGCGGAAAAGTTGACCGATGAAGATCATGCCGGCTTCTTCACCTCCATACCGAGCAGCGCAAACAGAGATTTGTATGATGTAGAGATCACCGAGCAAACCTATGGAGACGGAACATCGTCAGTCTCTTTTGATCTGAGCGACGGGACGCGCTGCCGCAGTGTGGACAGTCTTCCGGTGTTTACCGCTGACATCACCGAAATTCCCCTTCACAACAGTGAAGCCGCATGGTATCGCATCGGGGAAGATATGGGCGGAAAAAGTATTGCTGTCGAACGACCTGACAACTCCGCTGTATTCGTCTACAACAAGTTCCGTGAGCTGCTGTATAGCACCCACATCAAGGATGCAAGTAACACCATCGACCTTCCTCCGGATGGCTATATTGCTTTTGTAGGTGAAACTGGCGGAAAAGTAAAAATTTATTAAATGTGTTGTAACTAGGGAAAACTAGTGTATATTAAAGATAGTAGGTGATGCACAGCCTATAAGTGAGCAAGTTAAGAGATGGCAGGGACTATTGAGTCTCTGCCATCTCTGCATGAAGATGGTTTATTGAGGCATAAAGCATATCGGATAAAAAGACTGTTGAATTTATTTCCAACTTTATTCTCAACATGCTATAATAAATTTAGTTGAGAATAAAAGTTGAGAAAGGAAGTAAAATAATGGATATAAAGCAAATTGTGTTGGGGTTGTGTGCTTTAGATGATGAGCAGGAATGGTTTGAATTTAAGGAAAACTGGTTTCAGCCGGAAGCTTTAGGAGAATATGTATCTGCGTTGTCGAATGCAGCCGCATTTCATTATAAGAAGTATGCTTTTTTCATTTGGGGAGTTACAAATGAAACGCATGAAATTGTAGGAACAACCTTTAACCAGTATTGCGATTATAATAAAGAGCCATACCAAAATTATCTTGCAAGGAATTTGTCTCCGAGCATAAATTTTAGTTTTGAAGAAACGGAAATACATGGTAAGAGAGTTGTAGCGCTGGTTATTCCGGCGGCAACGGACTTACCTACAGCATTTAAAGAAAAGAGGTATTTAAGAATAGGTTCGTCGAAATGCAGTATCAAGGATTATCCCAAAAGAGAAATTGAACTTTTTAAAATACTTGATGGAAGAACAGAAACGATTGAAACAATACCAGCAAAATATCAGGAACTTACATTTAAAAAACTTTTTGGATATTATGGTTCAAAGGGCATTGTTTTAAATCAAAAGACATTCATAAAGAACTTGGGTCTAAAAACGGAAGAAGGAAAATTTAATATCTTAGCACAGCTTTTATCGGATGATTCCCATTTTCCGCTTCGTGTATCCATTTTTGATGGAGAGACAAAAGGATCAAATTTGTTTTCTGTACGCGAATTTGGCAATAACTGCTTATTATATAGTTTGGACGAATTGCTGCGGTATGGAGATGTTTTGAACCTGATTCAGACGGACGAAACAGACAGAGTTGTCGAGAGAAAGGATATTCCATTATTTGACAATAAGGCATTTAGAGAAGCTATCATAAATGCCGTGCTGCATAATAAATGGGCGGAAGGTAATGAGCCGATGATTTCTGTTTTTTCTGACAGGATAGAAATATTGTCGAGAGGAACACTTGCTCCGGCACAGACAATGGAGGGTTTTTATATGGGAGAATCCGTTCCTGTAAATGAAAAGCTGTCAGAGATATTTCTTCAATTGCATATCAGTGAAAAATCTGGAAGAGGTGTTCCAAAAATTACGGAAATGTATGGGAAGGACGCGTTTTCATTTAGAGAAAACGCAATTGTTGTAACAATTCCTTTTGAAAGAATAAACAAGGTTGGGAATAAAGTTGGGAATAAAGTTGGGAATAAAAAGCCGCTGAATTCGAGAAGACAAAAAATTATTTCAGAAATAAGAGATAACCCTAATATTACAATATCGGAATTGCATCAAATATTGGGAATAAGTGAAACGGCAATTAATAATAATATAATGTTTTTGAAAAAGAACAGTTATATTGAACGAATTGGTTCAAAAAAGGCAGGGTATTGGCAAATATTGTAGATGCCAGAAGAAAAAATTCCAAGATTTACTTTTATGCCTCAATATGCTATACTATCATAGCTGTTGAGGCATTTTTTTAGAGATATGATGATGGAAGAAAAGATTTAAGTTGAGTGAAAGTGGAGGCTATAAATAGAAATGAAATTAGGAATTTTAGGTTTACCCAATGTTGGAAAGAGCACGCTGTTCAATTCCCTGACAAAAGCAGGCGCAGAATCGGCAAATTACCCCTTCTGCACCATAGACCCCAATGTGGGGGTGGTAGCGGTTCCAGACGAGAGGCTGAAGCTTCTTGGAGATATGTATCAGTCTAAAAAGGTCACGCCGGCGGTCATTGAATTTGTGGACATTGCAGGGCTTGTAAAGGGCGCCTCCAAGGGGGAGGGGCTGGGAAACCAGTTTTTAAGTAACATCCGGGAAGTGGATGCGGTGGTGCATGTGGTGCGCTGCTTTGAGGATGCCAATGTGGTGCACGTGGATGGATGTGTGGATCCACTAAGGGATATTGAAACTATCAATCTGGAATTGATTTTTTCTGATATAGAGATACTGGAGAGAAGAATCGCAAAGACAGGCAAGGCGGCAAGAATGGACAAGTCTCTTGCCAAGGAAGCGGCGCTTTTGGAGGCGCTGAAAGCCCATCTGGAAGATGGAAAGCTGGCTAGGAGCTTTGTGACGGAGGATGAGGACGAACTGGCGCTTTTAAATTCATATAATCTTTTGACTTACAAGCCGGTTATCTTTGCCGCCAATGTGGGCGAAGATGATTTAGCCGATGACGGTGCGGGAAATGTGGGCGTTAAGGCTGTGCGGGAATTTGCGGCTGAAAACGGCAGCGAGGTATTCGTCATCTGTGCTCAGATCGAACAGGAAATTTCGGAGCTGGACGAGGAAGAAAAGGCGATGTTCTTAGAGGATTTAGGGCTAGCAGAATCCGGACTTGAAAAGCTGATCAAGGCAAGCTATCATCTGCTTGGACTGCACAGTTTCCTGACGGCAGGGGAGGATGAGACCAGGGCATGGACCATCAAGATCGGCACCAGGGCGCCCCAGGCAGCAGGGAAGATACATACCGACTTTGAGCGAGGCTTTATCAAGGCTGAGGTGGTAAATTATAAGGATCTGCTGGAGCAGGGATCCTTGGCGGCAGCAAGGGAAAAAGGTCTTGTGGGTATGGAAGGAAAGGATTATGTTGTAAAAGACGGGGACGTGATTTTGTTCCGCTTCAATGTATAATAAGGTGAACGAAATGGATATTATGGATATTGATTTTCCCAATCTGGGACTCTATCTGAAGAATGTGCCGAAAAGTTTCAGCATATTTGGTTTTGAAATTGCGCTTTACGGGGTGATTATTGGAATCGGCGTGTTGCTTGGCATACTGATTGCAGCACAGGTGGCGAAGAAGACAGGACAGGACCCGGACTTATATTGGGATTTTGCCATTTATGCAGTTATTTTTTCCATTATCGGGGCGCGGATTTATTATGTGGTGTTCGCGTGGGATCAATACAAGAATAATCTGCTTAGTATTTTCAACATCCGGCAGGGCGGGCTTGCCATATACGGCGGTGTGATCGCGGCGTTTACAACGTTGTTCATTTATGCGAAGATCAAGAAACAGAATGCCTTCCGGATGGCTGACACTGGCGTGGTGGGACTGATTTTAGGACAGGCGATTGGAAGGTGGGGAAATTTTACCAACAGGGAAGTGTTTGGGGAATATACGGACAATCTATTGGCGATGCGTCTTCCTGTTGCGGCGGTCAGGAGCAGTGATATTTCCGAATCTATTGCGGCGCATATCACGGAGGGCGTGAATTATATCCAGGTGCATCCCACCTTCTTGTATGAAAGCTTGTGGAACCTGATGATTCTGATCCTTCTGTTGCTTTATTGGAAGCATAAAAGATTTGAAGGTGAGATTGCGCTGCTATATCTGGGCGGTTACGGTCTCGGGCGGGCGTGGATCGAGGGAATCCGGACGGACCAGCTCTTTATTCCACACTCTACAGTTCCGGTATCGCAGGTGCTTGCGGTTGTGCTGTTTATTGGGGCTGTCATCGGTGATGTGGTGATTCGGATACGGATGAAAAGTAAAAAGAAAAATTTGGAAGAATAAAAAATTTTAAAAGATTTTTCCCCATATTTGGTGCTTTGATATTTTCCTAGTACTAGATATGGGGAGTTTTGTTGAAATAAACGAAAAAACCAATATTTATGCGCTCTGTGAGGTTATGCAGAGCGCATTTTTTTCTTGCGCTCGCCTTTAAATTGAGGTAGAATGTATCTAAAAGTGGTGGAAAGTGGTGGATAGTGTTTTAAAAGTGGGTGAAAGTGGTAAAGAGGATCCCGTTTTTTCCGTGGCAGACCATTTTTGTAAAACAAAGGCAGGAGCAGCAATCCGCAGTGTGCCGAAAGGGATGTGCGGATGCCTGGAACGGGTGAATGCATATGTTTATGGGAGAATATAACCATACAATAGATGCTAAGGGCAGACTGATCATTCCTTCCAAGTTCCGCGAGGTATTGGGCGATGAATTTGTGGTGACAAAGGGAATGGATGGCTGTCTGTTTGTATTTGATCAGCCCGAATGGCAGGCTTTTGAAGAAAAATTACGTGGATTACCAATGATAGATAAAGAAGCGCGGCAGTTTACTCGTTTTTTTCTTGCTGGCGCAGCCAGTGTAGAAGTGGACAAGCAGGGAAGAATCCTTTTACCGGCAGTGCTTCGGGAATTTGCAGGAATCACCAAAGATACAGTGCTTGTGGGAGTAGGAAGCCGGGTGGAAATCTGGAGTAAGGACAGATGGGAAGGCACTGTGACCTATCAGGATATGGAGGAAATCTCCAAACATATGATAGAACTCGGAATCGGTATTTAATAAAGGAGCATCCATGGCTTTTAAGCACACATCTGTACTGTTGGAGGAAACAATTGAAGGACTGAACATAAAGCCGGAAGGAATCTATGTAGATGGAACCTTAGGCGGCGGAGGACACGCATGGGAAATTGCCAGAAGACTTGAAAAGGGTGGAAGACTGATTGGAATCGATCAGGATGAAGCGGCGATTTTGGCAGCCGATGAAAGACTTTCAGAATTTGGGGACATTGTATCTATTGTAAGGAGTAATTATCGGAATACCAAAGAAGTTCTTTTCTCTATGGGCATCACAGAAATAGATGGAATGATGTTGGATCTGGGTGTTTCTTCTTATCAGCTTGACACTCAGGAGAGGGGATTTTCCTATCGGTTCGATACCCCGCTTGATATGAGGATGGACATGCGGCAAAGTCTCACAGCAAGGGAAATCGTCAATCACTATGAGGAAATGGAACTGTTCCGTGTAATCAGAGATTATGGGGAGGAAAAATTTGCAAAGAACATAGCGAAACATATTGTTATGGAAAGACAAAAGAAGCCTATAGAGACCACAGGCGAGTTAAATGAGATTATAAAAGCTTCTATTCCGGCAAAGATGCGGGCAGAGGGCGGTCATCCTTCCAAGCGTACTTTTCAGGCAATTAGGATTGAGTGTAATCAGGAGCTGGAAGTGTTAAAAGAGTCTTTAGATGAGCTGATTGATTTACTGAGTCCGAGAGGAAGACTGTGCATCATTACGTTTCATTCTTTAGAAGACCGGATTGTGAAGAGTGCATTCAGGCAGGCAGCAAATCCTTGTATATGTCCTCCTTCATTTCCAGTATGTGTATGCGGAAAGGAAAGCCGGGGAAAAGTGATAACAGGAAAGCCGATTCTGCCAGGAAAAGAGGAGCAGGAGGAAAATTCCAGATCTAAGAGCGCAAAGTTAAGAATATTTGAAAAAGCATCAGTATAAAGGAGATTAAAAGATGGCAGTAAATGGAAGAGCCAAAAGAAGGGCTGCATATAGAGACGGCGTCTATGTGCAGGGAAATACTGCCAGAAGAATTCAGGCAGTGCCTGATAGGAATGAACCGGTAAAAAAGATAAGCGCTAGAACACGCAAAAACCGGGAACGTGCAAAACATATGAATATAGGCTCTGTGCTTTCCATGGCAATCGCTATGGTGGCGGCAGGCTTTATCCTTACGTGGTATCTGACGCTGCAGTCGGATATCACCAACAGCGTCAAACATATTGCCGCTTTAGAGAGTGAGCTGAATCAGCTAAGACGTGATAATGACGAAAATTACAGTAGAATAACAAGCAATGTTGACCTGGAGGAAGTAAAAAGAGTCGCCATTCAGGAACTTGGCATGACCTATGCAAGGGAAGGACAGATTGTAATCTTCAACGGTGAAGGAAGCGATTATGTAAGGCAGACAGGGGACATTCCGGATTAGGCAGGTGTAATTTTGGATAGTAAAAAGAAGTACAGTAAATTTACAATTAAAATGCAAAAGAAGCTGGTAGTACTGTTTCTGTGTGTACTACTGGCTTTTGTGGGATTATCCTACAGACTGTTTGCCATTACTCGTGATAACGGTGAGCAGTACAAGAAGCAGGTTCTCTCCCAGCAAAGGTATGACAGCATTACGCTTCCGGCGAAAAGAGGCACGATTTATGATGCAAACGGAAGCATTCTTGCCACAAGCGAAAAGGTTTACAATGTGATTTTGGATGCGGTGGCGGTGTCGGAGAAGGAAGAATATTTGGAACCAACACTTGAGGCTCTGCGCAGCCAGCTGGGAATCGACACTGCTGACGTGCGCACCTATATTGCGGCGAATAAGGACACTTCCCGTTATCGTGTGCTTGCAAAACGCTTAGATTATGAACAAATACAGGGATTTATTGAATTGCAGAATGCGGAGGACTCTAAGGTCAGAGGAATCTGGTTTGAAGAGGAGTATAAAAGAACTTATCCGGGAAACAGCCTTGCCTGCGATGTGATCGGCTTTACCACCAGCGACAACGTAGGTTCCTATGGATTGGAAGAGTATTACAATGATGTTCTCTCAGGGACACCGGGGAGGGAATACGGCTATCTCAATGATGATTCTAATCTGCAGAGGACGACGATCCCTGCTGAAGATGGCAATAGTATCGTTACCACCATTGACAATAATATTCAGAGGATTGTAGAAAAATACCTGAAGAAATTTGATGAAGAGTATCATGACAATGCACATGAAGGCTACGGCGCTTTGAATATGGGATGCATCATCATGGAAGTGAATACCGGAAAAATCCTGGCGATGGCAAGTTATCCTGCCTATGATCTGAATGATACCAGAAATACGCAGGCGCTTATTGGTATGCCCGTTTTGGATGAGGAAGGGAAAAGAACAGGGGAATATATCAATGCAGACAATGTGAGGATGATAGAGGAAGACAATGAGACGTTTTACAGGCAGTTGAATGCATTGTGGAAAAATTTCTGCATCAGTGATACCTATGAGCCTGGTTCCGTCTCAAAGCCCTTTACCGTAGCGGCAGGAATAGAAAGCGGAAGCATCACCGGCGAAGAGCGATATTACTGTGACGGAAAACTCCATGTAGGCGATTATGACATCAAATGCCATAACACATGGGGAGATGGGGAATTGTCTGTAGCGGAAGGCGTGGAACGATCATGCAACGTCAATATGATGTACATCGCCTCGGCAACAGGAGTAAATATTTTTACGCAGTTTCAGCATATTTTTAACATTGGGCTTAAGACTAACATCGATCTGGCTGGTGAGGCGAGGACGGCAAGCGTGGTCTTTAATAAAGACACGATGGGACCCACCGATCTTGCCACCAACAGCTTTGGACAGGGATATAATGCTACCATGATTCAGATGATAAGCGGATTCTGTTCCCTGATCAACGGGGGATATTATTATGAACCGCATCTGGTAAGCAAGATCGTCAGTCCGTCAGGCGCCACGGTACAGAATATAGAACCCAGAATCTTAAAGCAGACGATTTCCGAAAGCACTTCGGTCAAGGTGCGGGAGATGTGCAACCTGGTAGTGTCAGGGGAAAAGGGAACCGGAAAGACGGCGAGACCTGCAGGATACTTAATCGGCGGCAAAACGGGAACAGCGGAGACCCTGCCTCGCGGAAACCATGAATATGTGGTATCTTTTATGGGATATGCGCCTATTGACGATCCACAGATAGCGATTTATGTGGTAGTGGACAGACCTAATGTTCCGGGGGCTATTATGGACGATGCAAAGTTTGCAACCAGAATCGTGAGGAGCATTCTCACGGAAGTCCTTCCCTATGAAGGTATTTTCATGACGGAACCGCTCTCGGATAAAGAGATAGAAGAGCTTGAAGCACTGCAGATTGAAATCATGACCCCTCCTGTTTCGGAAGAGCCGGAAGGAGAGGAGGGAGAGGAAGGCGATTCGCCGGATGGGACGACCAGTGAGGAGAATCCCGAAACGACAGAAGGAGAGGGAGAAAGCGAACCACAGGCTCCGACAGAAGTATGGCGCACCTTTCCTATTGACCCGGCTACCGGCTATGCAGTCGATCCCAATACAGGAGATTACGTGGATCCGGAAACGGGACATGTATTTGGCGGAAGTTATGATCTGGGACGAAGCGGAGAAGGGACAGAGGCGTCGCCGTCTCCTATGCAGGCGCCGGAAGAGTAAACGCCTAAAGAATCATCTTGATAGAATAACCTCATAGAATCGGTAATAGATTATAATAATACCTTTTCTATGAGGTTTTTTATGGTCAAGAACAAAACCTATAACAGAAAAAAGATCGTCACGATTTTTTTTGCCTGCTTGATCATCTTCACCATTCTTGCAGGGCGGCTGGTCTATCTGATGGTTTTTCAGTCAGACCACTACACGGAAAAGGCAAAGGAACTTCACGAACGGGAGAGGAGCATTAAAGCGGCAAGAGGAAGGATACTGGATGTGAACGGGACCGTTATTGCGGACAATAAGACCGTCTGTACGATTTCTGTTATACACAACCAGATCAAGGATCCTGACAGGATCGTGGAAGTCCTTTGTAAGGAACTTGATCTTTCGGAGGATTATGTGCGCAGACGAGTAGAAAAGTATTCCTCCATAGAAAGAATTAAAAGCAATGTAGATAAAGAGATCGGGGATGCCATCAGGGCTTATAATCTGGAAGGCGTTAAGGTGGACGAAGATTACAAGCGCTATTACCCCTATGATTCCCTGGCATCGAAAGTGCTGGGATTCACGGGAGGCGATAATCAGGGAATCATCGGCCTGGAAGTAAAGTATGAGGAGTACCTAAAAGGGGAAGATGGCATGATCCTTACCATTACCGATGCAAAAGGAGTGGAACTTGACGCGGCGGGAGAGGAAAGGGTGGAACCAGTTGCCGGAAATGATCTTTATTTGAGCCTGGATATGAATATTCAAAGCTATGCTACCCAGCTGGCGAAGCAGGTAATGGAGACCAAACAGGCGGACCGGGTGTCTATCATCGTCATGAATCCCCAGAACGGAGAGCTCATGGCAATGGTGGATGTACCGGAATTTAATTTAAACCAGCCTTACACTCTGCCGGAGGAGACGGACACAGCAGGGCTTTCAGAAGAAAAAAAACAGGAGTTATTAAATGGAATGTGGAGAAATGGCTGTATTAGTGACACTTATGAGCCGGGATCTACATTCAAGATTGTGACGGCGGCAGCCGGCTTGGAGGGCGGTGTGGTCACCACGGAGGATCAGTTCAGCTGCCCGGGCTTCATCATGGTGGAGGATCGGAGGATACGATGCCATAAGATTTCCGGTCATGGGGCGGAGAACTTCATTCAGGCAACTATGAACAGCTGTAACCTAGTATTTATGGAACTGCAAAGCTGAAACGATATGATACGCTGTCGCCTGTGTTCAGTCTGCTCCCTGCCCTGCTTCGAGGCTGTTTTACCTGCCCTCCGAGGCTGGTCATATGCTTGTTCGGCGGATGTGGATTAGTTTTAGGACATCTTCATATAAGCTGTTGTTGCTTTCTGGATCGATCATCAACACTTTCTTTTTCTTTGGTGCCACTACCACTAGTACGGTGTTATAAAATTTTTCCCTTGTTTTTTAGCCAAGGATTGCTTGGTCGTTGGTAAATTCTTCACCGCTGGCGGCTTCAAATTTCTGCAGGAGATCTTTCACCGTAAGGCGCTTCTTTTCCTCTCCTTTGATATCCAGAATGACTTTTCCGTCCATCAGCATGATCAGGCGGTTTCCGTGAACGATGGCGTCTTTCATATTGTGAGTGATCATCAGGGTGGTCAGATGGTCCTTTCCAACAATATATTCTGTGGTTTCTAAGACCTTTGCTGCGGTCTTGGGGTCAAGGGCGGCGGTGTGCTCGTCTAAAAGAAGGAGCTTGGGCTTCTTGAGGGTTGCCATAAGCAGCGTCAGCGCTTGGCGCTGCCCGCCGGATAGAAGTCCTACCTTGGAGGTGAGCCGGGTTTCAAGCCCTAAATCCAGTATTTTTAAGAGTTCTTTATATTCTTCCCGTTCCTTTTTGGTGATACCCGGCGTTAGGAAGCGGGTATTGCCCCTGCGTTTTGCCAGTGCAAGGTTTTCTTCGATTCCCATAGTCGCGGCAGTGCCGGTCATGGGATCTTGGAAGACACGTCCTAAGAATTTAGCGCGCTTATGCTCGGGAAGTTTGGTGACATCGATGCCGTCGATTAGGATTTGACCGGCATCCACCGTCCATGCGCCGGCAATGGCATTCATCATGGTTGATTTTCCCGCGCCGTTTCCGCCGATGACGGTGACAAAGTCGCCATCTTCAAGGGTTAAGGAAAAATTGTCTAAGGCAAGTTTTTCGTTTACGGTTCCTGGGTTAAAAACTTTGGTGACATTTTTAATTTCAAGCATTGGTTCTGCCTCCCTTCTTTACGATGGCTTTGCTGAAATATCTGCTCTTCCAGTAGGGAATGGCAAGGAAGACGGCAACAATCAAAGCGGTCAGCAATTTCAGATTGTCGGTATCTACGATTCCCATCCATACCACGGTCTGAAGTACGATGTAGTAAAGGATGGAGCCCAAGGCGACACTGACCAGCTTAAGGGCAAAATTGTGGAAGATGCGGCTAAAGACAGCTTCACCGATGATGACTGCGGCAAGTCCAATGACGATGGCACCGCGTCCCATGTTGATATCGGCAAATCCCTGATACTGTGCAAGCAATGCGCCGGAGAGCCCCACGAGACCGTTTGAGATCATCAGTCCCAGCACTTTGGAGAAATTCGTGTTGATTCCCTGGGCGCGGGACATATTGCCGTTGCATCCCGTTGCCCGCAGGGCACATCCAAGCTCTGTACCGAAGAACCAGTAAAGAAGCGCTACCAGTATCAGTGTACAAACGGCAACGACAAAAATCGTATTTTGATAGAAGGGCACGCCTTTGATATATCTGGAACAAACTAAAAGATTGTATTTATCGACATTGATTGCCTGATTGGCTTTTCCCATAATCTTTAGGTTTACAGAATAAAGACCTAATTGGGTGAGAATACCTGCTAAAATAGCGGGAATCCCCATAAAGGTGTGAAAGAGTCCGGTTACCAGTCCGGTGAGCATGCCTGCCAAAGTGGCTGCAAGCATGGAAACAAAAACATTCTGTCCGGAAACCATCATCATGATACAGACAGCGCCGCCGGTACAAAGAGAGCCGTCAACGGTCAGATCGGCAACGTCGAGAATCCGGTATGTAATGTAGATACCAATTGCCGTGATGCCCCATATAAGTCCTTGGGCAAGAGTCCCCGGCATGGAATTTAGTAAGTGTAAGATATTCATGATTACCTCCGTTTATCCAAAATTTGTAAACTGATGGATGTGCACTTGTTTTAAATTTAACAAAAGCAGCGAGAGAATAAATTCTCCCGCTGTAGGTTATGAAACAATAAATCGCTTTGCCGGCGATTATTCGCCGATTGCCACGTAATCATCGGGAACGGTGATGTTCAATGCTTCACAGTTTGCCGCATTATATTTCTTGGTAAAGGTAGGTGCATATTCGATGGGCATAGTGGAGATATCAGCTCCCTCGGCAAGGATCTTTGCAGCCATTTTGCCGGTTGCCACACCGATATCATAGTAGCTGATCGATAAAGTAGCCACGCCGCATCCTGCACAGATTCCTTCTTCGCCTGCAACTACCGGTACGCCGGCAGGAAGGCAGATGTTGTTGATCAGTTCTGCGTTGGAAGCCGCTGTGTTGTCGGTAGGAACGTAGATCACATCAACGGAAGAAGCGGCATTTGTCACAACGGCGGAAATATCGTTGGAATCTGAGAAAGAATAGTATTCACAGGTGTAGCCTTTTGCTTCTAAGGATGTTTTGATGGTATCCACCTGATACTGTGAATTTGCTTCAGCGGAACAGTAGATCAGACCTACCGTCTTTGCATCAGGGAATAATTCTGCCAGCATATCTGCCTGACCGTCAAGGGGAGCAAGATCGGATGTACCGGAAATATTTCCGCCTACGGTTCCGGTGAAGTTATCGATATCAAGCGCCACGCCGTATTCTGTAACGGAAGTTCCGAGAATGGGAATTTCGTTGGTTCCTGCTGCAGCGGCCTGCAGGGCAGGAGTCGCATTGGCAAGAATTAAATCGGTATCGCTGGAAATAAAGCTGTTGATGATGGTAGAACAGGTATTGGAATCACCCTGTGCATTCTGGATGTCAAAGGTGACCTGATCGCCAAGCTCTTCCTTCAGTGCATCCATAAATCCCTCTGTAGCAGCATCTAATGCTTCGTGCTGTACGAGCTGGCAGATGCCTACCTTGTAAGTTCCGCCGTCTGCGGCAGAGCCTTCTGCGGTGTTTTCGGCAGATTCTGTTTCGGCTGTCTCTGTGCTGCTTTCAGAAGTGGATGCTTCCTGTGTGGCAGGAGCAGGGCTTCCGCATGCAACAAGACCGCTGACCATGACTGCGGTTAAAAATAATACAAGTGCTTTTTTCATAATGTTTCCTCCCAAAAAGATATTACAATGATAATAAATCACTGCGTATCAAATTATACAGCTTTAAAGCGCTAAAGTCAACACCCTTGCGGTCTATTTACACACTCTCCGAATATACTAAAATAAAACCTAACAGGTAAAATTCACCATGAGATCAAACACAATGGAAAGAAATGAAATGCAAAGGCGCATCCAGCTCCACCTTTTGGATCTTTTAGCAGAGCGAGTCCTGATCAGTCCCGCGGAGCTGCATGCGGCAAAGTCACTTGTTGACGAGAGAGCCTTGGAGCCCGGCGTCCCTTTGCGGAAGGGAGCGGAACGTGGCAAGAGTGGGAATTTATAACAGGTGCAGTACGGAGGAGGAAAGTCAGAGGAATGCCCTTGCCACCCAGGTATTTGAGAGCCGGGAGATTGCGGAAAAGAAAGGGTGGGAGATTGCAGAACAATATGTGGAATCCCAGACCGGGACGGTGGCGTATAAGCGCAGCGAGTATCAGAGGCTTTTGGAGGATATGGAGAGGGGAAGATTTGAGATTGTTATGATCAAGTCCATAGACAGGCTTACCCGATCGGCAAAGGACTGGTACTTTTTCTTGAGCAGACTTACGGAGCATCAGTTGAGATTATATATATATATAGAAGGAAAATTTTATACTCCCGATGATAATCTGATTTCCGGTATCAAAGCAATCCTGGCGGAGGATTTCAGCAGGGAGCTTTCCAAGAAAATCAAAAATGCTCACAGAAGGAGACAGGAGAAGAAGAGTGGGTGTAACATTACTTGTGATATGTTTGGATGGAATAAGGTGGAGAAGGACAGGTATGAGATCAATGAGGAGGAAGCGGAGTATTACAGGATGGCATTTGCGCTGGCGAAGGAGGGGAAGGGGTTTTATACCATTAGCCGGATTTTGTATGAGCTGGGTGCAAGAGGGAAGAAGGGACAGCGGATATCCGAGGTGCAGTGGAGGAAGATGCTGTATACGCCCAGAGCGCACGGGACGATGATTCTGAATACGAGAGCTTATAATTTCGATACCAAAAGATATGAAGAGGTGCCAAAGGAGGAATGGATTGTGATGGAAGATGCGCTTCCTTCTATTGTATCAAAGGAGTATCAGGAGGAAGTCACCGCCGCCTTGCAAAAAAGGGCGGCGCAGCGAAAGGTGGGAGAGAGCGATTGTAATACGCTAAGAGAGGGAAAGTACGAACTGACCAGGAAGCTTAAGTGTGCGGAGTGCGGGCGGTACTATTATAGAACCTGTTACACTTCGGGGGGGAGAAAAAAGGTAGTGTGGAAATGTGCTACCTTTTTGGAAAGCGGGAGAAAAAAGGCAGGCAAAAGGAAGATGGAGGCGGGAAAATCCTATGGATGCGATAATATCCATCTCTCAGAGGAGACGCTTTTAACCTGTATGGAGACGGCAGTCCTGCATCACTGTGGGGGGAGCGGAGAAGAGGAGGAGGTTATTCTTGCCGGAAGCAGACGTGCACTTAAGAGGGTATTTGAAGCCCGCAATGGAGAGGGGGAGCTTAAAAAGCTGGAAAAGGAGCGCAGGAGGCTGTGTTCCAAAAAAGAATTGCTGATGGAAAAGCTGTTAAATGGTGTGATCAGTGATGAAGACTATAAAAGATGCAGCGAAGATACGGATGGCAGATTAAAAATGCTGGAGGCAAAAATAGACGGCATAAGAAAGAACAATCTGCAATATAATAATTATGAGCTGCGTCTTGAACAGATAGAGGCAGTCATTCGGAAAGAGGGGCTGATCAGGAAGGCGGCAATCAAAGAATATTTAAGGCAAGTTCATCAGATCGAGGTACATAAGGACGGGGCATTGCTGATTAGCTTTGATGAAGAGGGAAGATGCAGAGAGAAAGTTTTTTATAAAGGAATACATTAAAGTTACGTAAACACCTGTAACCCAGTGTTTATTACGGTGGGGCTGCGGCTGGGGGTGGAAAATTATTATCAGTATTTTACCCAGTTTGGACTTTTGAACAAAACCGGGGTGGATTTGCCGGGAGAGGCGGGGACGATCATGCATAAAATGGAAGATATGAAGGCGGTGGAATTGGCAACTGTGTCTTTCGGGCAGTCCTTTCAGATTACTCCTATCCAGCTGATCACTACGGCGTCTTCCATTGTAAACGGGGGGAAAAGGATTACACCTCATTTTGCAGTTATGACTGCCAACAGAGAGGGAACAGAGATTGAAAGGTTCTCTTATCCGGAAAAAGAGCATATTGTATCGGAGGAAACCTCTGCTACCATGCGGATGATCTTAGAGCAGGTAGTGGAAAACGGATCTGGGAAGAACGGATATGTAGAGGGAGCAAGAGTAGGGGGAAAGACGGCGACAAGCCAGACCCTTCCAAGGGGAAGCGGAAGGTATATTGCTTCCTTTGTGGGTTTTGCACCGGCAGATGATCCACAGGTGATTGCACTCGTCATCATTCATAACCCGCAAGGCGTTTATTACGGGGGACAGGTGGCAGCGCCGGTGGTAAGGCAGCTTTTTGAAAATATTCTTCCTTATTTGGGAAAAATGGATTATAATTGAGAGGTGCAGGCAATGGCAGGCAATTTTATGATTGTACCCATACTGATTTCATTTGTGCTGAGCGCGGCGCTCGGTCCCCTTATCATCCCCCTTCTTAAGCGGATGAAGGCAGGGCAGACTGTCAGGGAGGACGGACCGAGTACGCACCTGAAAAAGTCAGGAACGCCCACCATGGGAGGAATCCTGATCATGGTCAGTGTGGCAGTCACATCTGTACTATATGTAAAGGATTATCCCAAAATTGCGCCAGTGCTATTTCTGACGCTGGGGTTTGGTCTTATCGGATTTCTGGATGATTACATCAAGGTGGTGCTTCAACGCTCCATGGGGCTTAGGGCATGGCAGAAAATGCTTCTGCAGATTCTGGTGACCGGGCTGTTTGCATATTATCTCCGAAATGCGGCGGAGGTATCCCTTTCCATGCGTATTCCTTTTTTGAAGGGATATTTTGTGGATTTCGGCTGGCTTGAAATTCCCCTTTTGTTTATTGTTGTGATTGGCACTGTGAACGGCACCAATTTCACAGACGGGCTGGACGGTCTTGCAAGCAGCGTGACGGTGATGGTGGCAACGTTTTTTACAGTGGCGGCGGTTGGAACCGGGGCAGGGATTGCGCCGATTACTTGTGCGGTGACGGGAGCGCTCCTAGGGTTCCTCTTATTCAATGTTCATCCGGCAAGTGTGTTCATGGGAGATACCGGGTCGCTGGCGCTTGGCGGATTTGTGGCGGGCTGTGCTTATATGATGCAGATGCCCTTGTTTCTGCCGATTGTGGGGCTGATTTATGTGGTGGAAGTTCTGTCCGTAATTATACAGGTAGTTTACTATAGAGTAAGCGGCGGAAAGAGAATATTTAAAATGGCGCCCCTCCATCATCACTTTGAATTGTGCGGATGGAAGGAAACGAAGGTGGTGGCAGTTTTTTCAATCGTTACCGCTATGCTCTGCCTTTTCGCTGTGCTGGGAATATAGGGATACAAGGAGGCTTTTATGGATATACAGGGAAAAAGGGTTCTGGTAGTGGGGAGCGGAAAGAGTGGAATCGGCGCTGCCCGGCTTCTTGCGAACGTGGGTGCACAGCCGGTTTTGTTTGACGGCAATGATAAGCTGGACGCGGAAGAGATTATTGAGAAAGCGCAGATGCCTGATCTTAAGGTTTTACTGGGAAGTGTGCCGGAAGAAATCAGGGAGGAAATCGCACTTGTGATAATCAGCCCTGGCGTTCCGGTTGATGCTCCTATGCTTGAAGAATACCGAAAAGTGCAGATTCCTATCTGGGGAGAAATCGAATTGGCATATGCCTTTGCAAAGGGAAAGGTAGCAGCCATCACGGGAACCAATGGAAAGACTACCACTACCACTTTGGTAGGGCAGATTATGAAAGAATATTATGATTCCGTTTATGTGGTGGGAAATATTGGAAATCCCTATACAGACATTGCTTTAGAGACAAAAGAGGAAACGGTTACGGTTGCGGAAATCAGCAGCTTTCAGTTAGAGACGATTCACACTTTTAAACCGGCGGTGTCCGCGATTTTAAATATTACACCAGATCATTTGAATCGTCACCATACCATGGAATGCTATGTAAAGACAAAAGAGCAGATTGCAAGGAATCAGACGAAGGATGATATCTGCGTTCTGAATTACGAAGATTCCTACACGAGAGCGTTTGGCGACAGGTGTCCTGCAAAGGCGGTTTTCTTTTCTTCCAAGAGAGAATTGGAAGAGGGCATTTATCTTGCGGCTGAGGAAATTTATCTGGCACAAAAGCTTCCCGGCGGGGAGAAGACAGTGCAGAGGTTGATGCATATCCACGATATGAAGCTTGTAGGGATGTGCAATGTGGAAAATGTGATGGCCGCTATTGCCATCTGCCGAGGGATGCAGGTGCCAATGGAGATTATTCTTAAGACGGTACGTGAATTTAAGGCAGTGGAGCACCGGATTGAATATGTGGCAACCAAAAACGGAGTGGATTATTACAATGATTCTAAGGGAACCAATCCCGATGCGGCGATTCAGGGAATCCGTGCAATGGACCGTCCTACAGTGTTGATTGGAGGCGGTTATGATAAGCAGAGCGCATATGATGAATGGATAGAAGCTTTTGACGGTAAGGTAAAAGCATTTGTGCTGATCGGGCAGACGAGGGATAAGATTGCCGCCTGTGCAAGGGCACATGGTGTTACGAATATTTTTATGGCAGATACCTTTGAGGAGGCTTTTGAACTTTGCGTGGAGCAGGCTGTGCCCGGTGATGCGGTGTTGCTGTCTCCGGCGTGTGCGAGCTGGGGGATGTTCCCAAATTATGAGGTGCGGGGGCAGGTGTTTAAAGAGTTGGTTGAAAAGATTGGAGTTTAGCAGTTTTGGCAGAAAGAAGATATGGAAACAATCTAAGAAGGAGGAACAAAGGGCAGCAGGAGTCATTTTTTGACTATACACTGTTGTTCATCGTGCTGTTTTTGCTTGCCTTTGGTTTGGTAATGCTTTACTCCACTAGTTCTTATGACGGGAGTCAGCAGGGAGATCCGGCATTTTTCTTGAAAAGACAGCTTACTTCCACTATTATCGGGCTGGCAGCCATGATGGTGGTCGCCAATATCCCTTACCACTTCTGGGAACATTTTGCCATGCTGGGATATGTGGCATCCATTATTCTGATTCTCCTTATCATTCCCTTTGGTTATGAGGCGAACGGCGCCAAGCGGTGGATCAGAGTGGCGGGTATGTCCATCCAGCCGGCGGAGGTGGCAAAGCTTGGCATGATCTTGTTCCTGGCAAGTCTGATCTGCCGAATGGGAAGGAACATTCGGACCGGGAAGGGCTTTATGATCGTTTTGATGATTCCCATGCCTATTTGCCTGCTTGTGTGGAAAGTTACGGAAAATATGAGTTCCGCCATCATTATTTTTGGCATTGCGGTGCTGATGCTGTTTGTATCGAGTCCCGACTATAAACGTTTTATCCTGCTGGGGCTGGCGGGGGCGGCAGTGTGCGCGCTTGCCGTGTTCATAATCGTGAACCTGGCAGATTCCGGAAGCCTTGGCGTGCGCGGCACGCGTATCCTTGCCTGGCTGGATCCGGAGGCGTATGCCAGCGGCAAAGGATTTCAGACGCTGCAGGCGCTATATGCCATAGGTTCCGGAGGCATTTTGGGAAAAGGGCTGGGACAGAGCATGCAGAAGCTTGGCTTTTTGCCGGAGGCGCAGAATGACATGATCTTCTCGATTATCTGTGAAGAATTAGGGTTGTTCGGTGCGATTTCCATTTTGCTTTTATTTATTCTCTTGATTTGGCGCTTTATGGTGATTGCCAATAATGCACAGGATTTGTTTGGCGCGCTTTTGGTGGTGGGGGTCATGGGACATATTGCGATACAGGTTATTTTGAATGTGGCGGTGGTGACCAACACGATTCCTAATACTGGCATCTCCCTTCCCTTTATCAGCTATGGAGGTTCTTCGGTGCTCTTTCTCCTAGTGGAAATAGGGATTGTGCTGAGTGTGGGTAGAGGCATACGGCTGAAAGATTTATAGTACAAGATGCATTCTAAGGGCGCCTACATATAGTAGAATAGGTCTAACTTTTAAACCGGAAGGCAGAAGGTGAGAATTTGGATGCTATTCAGATCAGAGGAGGAAATGCTCTTTTTGGAGAAACAAAGATACAAGGTTCTAAAAACGCTGTGCTGCCGGTGATGGCAGCCGCTCTTTTGATAGAGGACGTCTGTATCATAGAAAATTGTCCCCGTATTTCGGATGTGCACCATATGCAGCAGCTGCTCATTGAAGTGGGCTGTAAGGTAAGCCGGACGGACCAGACACTTATGATCGATGCACGGAATCTGTCGGAGGACACTATGTCAGGTGAAAATGTCACTGGCATGCGTTCCTCTATCACGCTGCTTAGTGCAATGCTTGCCAGAATGGGAGAAGTGACGATGGCATATCCCGGGGGATGTGTAATCGGGGAAAGACCCATTGACCTGCATCTTAACGCACTGCGCAGGATGGGAGTTTCCATATATGAAAAGGAAGGCTGCTTCACTGCAAGGGTAAAGGAGCTTGAAGGCACGGTAATCAGGCTTCCAATCTCCAGCGTGGGCGCTACGGAAAACGTGCTCCTTGCCGCTGTCATGGCAAAGGGAGTGACGGTGCTTCAGAATGCGGCAATGGAACCTGAGATCGTCACCTTATGTGAGTTTCTGCGGGAAGCGGGAGCTGTCATTGAGGGAATCGGCGGTTCGGTTTTGATCATCCAGGGGGGACATAAGCTGCACGGAATCCGCTTCCGTATTCCGGCAGACCGAATCGTGGCGGGAACCTACCTGATGAGCGTGCTTGGCGCGGGAGGGCATATTTTTCTGGAAGATGCTCCTGTGGCACAGATGCGCAGCATGCTGAAAGCGGCGGAGGAGATGGGGGCGCAGGTCCACATCTTCAGGGAAGGGCTGAATGTGATTGCGGATGAGAACAAAAGAGCGATTCCTTATCTTAAAACGGAAATTTATCCGGGCTTCCCTACCGACATGCAGTCGCCTTTAATGGCAGTGTTATCTACTGCAAGGGGAATCAGTGTCATTGAGGAGACGATTTTTGAGAACCGCTTCCATATTGTGGAGCAGCTCAAAAAGATGGGGGCATGCATCGAGATGAAAGGAAAACGCAAGGCAGTGATCATGGGCGTGGATAGCCTTCTGGGCTGTGAGGTGACAGCACAGGAACTGAGGGGAGGAGCGGCGCTTGTAATTGCCGGTGTTATGGCGCTTGGAGAAACGGTAGTAAACAATCGTCATTTTATTGAGCGGGGATATGAAGATATCTGCAGGGATTATCAGAACCTGGGCGTAAGTATCTGTACGGGATAGGAATGATTTAAAAGGCAAATCTATCCGCGGTTTGATCAGGAATGGAAGACTTTCATGGCAAAAAAGAAGCTGAAAAAGAACAATCTGAATAAAAAAGTAAATACAGAGCCGGTAAAAAGAAAGGAAAAAGAAAGCCCGGGGGAGTTCCTTAGAGGTCATAAGAGCCTTTTTATCATCGGAGGAATGCTCACAGTCTTTTTGGCGGTGATAGCAGCGGTTTTCATTTACATTATTAAAAACTATACGGTTACAACGATATACGTAGAGGGCAATATCCATTACACCAATGAAGAAATCATAGATATGGTAATGGAAGGGCATTATGGGAATAATTCCCTTCTTTTATCCTTAGTGTATAAGGACAAGAGTATCACGGATATTCCTTTTATTGAAAAAATGGATGTGTCTGTCATGGATCCGAACACCATTAAGATCGAGGTTTATGAGAAGGCGCTGGCGGGATATGTAGAATACCTGGAGCGCTATATGTATTTTGATAAGGATGGTATCGTAGTGGAAAGTTCCTATGAAAAGACGGATGGGGTCCCTATGGTGGCGGGGCTTAAGTTCGACTATGTGGTGGTACATGAGCGTCTGCCGGTGGAAGACGAGGCGATTTTTGCGTCTATCTTGAATATCACCCAGCTGGTAAATAAGTACAACCTTTCGGTGGACAGAATTTATTTTGGAAGTGACGGGTCGTTGACACTATATTTTGACGAGGTGAAGGCGGCGCTTGGCGCCGGGGATAATCTGGATGAAAAGATTATGAAGCTTCAGTACATGCTGCCCAGTCTTGTGGGAGAGAAGGGAACGCTTCATATGGAAAATTATACCGAAGAAACAAAAAAAACTTCCTTTGAGCCGGATAAAAGAATGGAGGAAACACCGGGAACATAAAAAAAAACTAAAATTTATGGTTGATAATTGAAGAAAAAGATTATATGATAGTCTATATGAGTTTATTAAACTGGCAAGCAATGTGTGCGGTTTGATGTGGGAATGATAAGGAGGAAAAACCCTTGCTGGAAATTAAGACGAACGATGCTGAATCTGCTGCCAAGATTATTGTGATTGGTGTAGGTGGCGCAGGTAATAATGCTGTCAATAGAATGGTAGATGAAAGTATTACCGGAGTTGAGTTTATCGGTATTAATACAGATAAGCAGGCACTGCAGCTATGCAGGGCACCCAAATTGCTTCAGATAGGTGAGAAGCTGACCAAAGGATTAGGCGCAGGCGCTAAGCCGGAAATCGGAGAGAAAGCGGCTGAGGAGAGCAGCGAGGAAATTGCGGCGGCTTTAAAGGGCGCAGATATGGTATTCGTTACCTGCGGAATGGGGGGCGGTACCGGAACCGGTGCGGCGCCTGTAGTTGCCAAATTGGCAAAGGATATGGGGATTCTTACGGTTGGCGTTGTGACGAAGCCGTTTCGCTTTGAAGCAAAAGCCCGTATGGTCAATGCAATCAATGGAATCGAGAAGATTAAGGACAATGTAGATACCTTGATCGTGATTCCTAACGATAAACTGCTTGAGATTGTGGATAGAAGGACAACCATGCCGGATGCCCTTAAGAAAGCAGATGAAGTGCTTCAGCAGGCAGTTCAGGGAATTACAGACCTGATCAATGTTCCGGCAGTCATCAACCTTGACTTCGCGGATGTACAGACCGTTATGAAGGATAAAGGGATTGCACATATCGGCATTGGTGAAGGAAAAGGCGATGATAAGGCAAGCGAAGCAGTCAAAATGGCGGTGGAAAGCCCGCTTCTTGAGACAACGATTTCCGGAGCGACCCATGTTATCATCAATGTATCTGGTGACATTACCTTGGCTGATGCTTCTGATGCAGCAAGCTATGTACAGGAACTTGCAGGAGACGATGTCAATATTATCTTTGGTGCAATGTATGACGAGACTAAGGGTGACAGCTGTAGGATTACGGTAATTGCCACAGGGCTTGAGGATGCTACACTGCCCACCAATAAGCCGATATCGCCTTACAGCACGTTTTCTGGCAAGTATATGAAGCCAGTTACGCCAAATGTGGCGCTTCGCGGGACAGGCACACCGGATGGTGTGAATGTGATTCCAGGACACGCTGCTCCCAATAGTGGGCAGGCACAAAGAAGACCGGCGTCCGGAATTACCAGCCCTGGGGATATCAGAAGCAATGTTGCGGACAAGCCGCTTAAGATACCGGATTTTCTTCAGAAGAGATAAGACAATGGCATGAATATTTTTCAATGGAATTTCAAAGGCTGTATACCGGAAGGTGTGCAGCTTTTTGTACGCAGAGGAATATAGGAAGGAATGGGGATATGAAAAAGGATTTGAATTATGCAAAAAAGTGTATCAGGTTCATTGATGAGAGCGTAAGCAGTTACCATGCAGTCGGCAGTGTGGAGAGACAGCTTATGGAGAATGGATTTATTGAACTAGGGGAAAAGGATGCGTGGGAGATTAAAAGTGGACAAAGCTATTATGTGAAGCGGGGCGGCGCTTCCCTGATTGCATTCAGAATGCCTAAAGGAACGGTCAAGGGATTTCATATGATAGCTTCCCACAGCGATTCCCCGTCCTTCAAGGTGAAAACCAATCCGGAAATAGCGGTGGAGAATCAGTATCTTAAGCTGAACACGGAAGGGTATGGCGGTATGATCTTTTCCACTTGGTTTGACAGAAGTCTTTCGGTGGCAGGAAGGGTGGTAACCGGAAATGGAGCCGGGATTAAGGAAATCAATGTAAACATAGATGAGGATCTGCTTGTGATCCCCAGTCTTGCCATTCATATGAACCGTGAGACCAATAAGGGAACAGAGTTTAATCCTCAGGCAGACCTGCTTCCATTTATGGGAAGCTGCGAGGCAAAGGGATGGTTTGAAGAAAAGCTGGCAGCTCTTGTGGGAGTGCCAAAGGATGAGATTCTTGGAACAGATTTGTTTTTATATGTAAGGGAAAAAGGCAGGATTGCCGGAGCCTGTCAGGAATTGATTCTGGCGCCGCGGCTGGACGATTTAGAATGTGTGTATGCTTCCATGGAGGCAATTTTGGAAGAAAAACCAAAGGAATATTGTTCTATGTGTGTAATTTTTAACAATGAAGAGGTGGGAAGCCATACCAGAGAGGGGGCGGCGTCCACTTTTCTTAAGGATACCCTGGAAAGGATCGGGGAGAGTCTTGGAAAAAGCAGAAGTGATTATTTAAGGCTTCTGGCGGACAGCTTTATGATATCTGCAGACAATGCTCACGCGCTTCATCCGAACCACGTGGAAAAGGCGGATCCCGTGAATCGTCCGGTATTGAACGGAGGAGTCGTGATCAAGCATCATGGAGGGCAGAAGTATACCACTGATGGGTATTCGGCGGCAGTCATGAGAGGACTGTGCCGGGAGGCAGGAGTGGCGGTTCAGGATTATCATAACCGCTCGGATATTGCGGGCGGATCTACGCTGGGAAATATTTCAGCGGGACAGGTGTCGGTGCCTGCGGTGGATATCGGATTGGCGCAGCTTGCCATGCACTCGGCGGTGGAAACGGGGGGAAGCGCAGATGTGGGGTATATGGTTGAGGTGTTGAAGGTGTTTTGCAGGAGGTGAGGTGAGGCGGGGCAGCTTTGGGTGGCTGTTTCCGGATGGATCATGGGGCGCTTTGGGCTAAAGGCAGGCGTCGCAGGATTGGGGATGGCAGGACGCATGGGATACAGGCGGCATATGGTATCGTTTCAAGTCTCCTCTCAAAAACGGATTTCACTAACAGAATTGGACGTAGGTGTTTCAAGGCGGACGGGTCGGAGCCAAGCGGCATCCTGCCTAATGGCTCCTAATCCGGCATCCATGCCAGATTCCCCTGATACTCACCAATTCTGTAAGTGAAATTGCCGATTTTTCGCCAGAGACTTGAAACGATACCATATGCCGCCTGTATCCCATGCGTCCTGCCATCCCCAATCCTGCGACGCCTGTCTTTAGCCCAAAGCGTCCCATGATCCATTCGGAAACAGCCACCCAAATCAACCCCCATGGACCTTGCGGTCCATGTCGAAACCACTACATGGTGGTTATAATTAGTAAAGGAATAGTGTAAGCGCATGGAATTTTTAGGTTTAGGAGAGAGGAGCAGTGTAGAGGCAGCATAATGGGCATATAATCGGCTTCGCGGGGCTTATGGTAAGAGATTAGAAGGACTTAGCATCCCTATACGAATGTCAGCAATGGACGGACAGGAGGTCCGGTCAAGGCGCAGCTTGGTCATGGATGACCAAATGCGCCGGCTGCGTTCGTTTGGAATACCCTTCCCAAGGGATGCTTAGTCCTTCTTATCTCTGTACATAGCCCCGCGAAGCCGATTATATGCCCATTATGCCCATCACAACCCCTCATCTCCCCTCAAACTGTGTCGCAATACCGCGATGAATAACCCCCTTTAAAGGACAATGTTTTGACAAATTATGAAGGCATTAATGTTTATAATGAACAAGTACATACGAAATGGAGGTGAAGGATTGCAAAGTGCAATTACAAGGTACCATTTATATTGACAGCATATTTTTACTTAATTTGGTCATGGATTTATATCTGCTTACGCTCACTGCCAGAATGCTTGGAAAAACTGCCACGTATACAAGGATTTTTGCGGGAAGCGTTGTAGGTGCGGCAGGGTATTGTATTGTTCTGTGTCTGCCGGGAATCCCATATATGCTGAAGGTACTGCTGGGGATGGTTCCCGTAGGAATGCTGATGATAAAAATTGCGTACAGGATGAAAGGCATTAGGGAACTGCTTCGTGCTTTGGGATATCTTTACCTGTTATCTTTTCTTATGGGCGGGTTCATAATCTTTCTGAAGGGGAAAAGCAGGCTGCTTTCGGAGCATGGTGATTCGGCGACAGCGGTTGCAGGAATTGGGTTTATCTGTTTCGTGATGATCAGGAAGCTGATCCAGGTATACCGGAAGCGGCGGGAAGAGCATTTTTGCAAGGTCAGTATTCCGGGAGATACGGGTGTATTGACGGTTGCTGCGCTGATTGATACGGGCAATGGTCTGGTAGAACCTGTCAGTCAAAAGCCGGTAGCCATATTGGATGCTGATAAGTGGGAAGACTTGAGACGATGGATGAAGCCGGAAAAGTATAAGATTATTCCTTATCACAGTATCGGAAAAGAAAGCGGCGTGCTGGAAGGGTATGAGATTGATACGATGGAAATAAGCACAAGTATGGGTAAGAGACAGTTTGACAAAGTGATCATTGCAGTTTTTAAAGGAAAGGTGTCCAGAAAAGGCAGCTATCAGATGATATTGCCGCCGGAATTATCGATATAGAGATTTGGCTTAAGGAGGAAGTTGAGAATGGTTTTTAAGGTAGCGATTCCAGGTAAATTTCAGTTTAAACTTTACCGAAGGGAACCTAATTTTTTATTGACAAGGCAGGGGGATGTACATTACATAGGCGGTTCGGAGGTTCTTCCGCCCCCGCTTGAGAGCGAAAAGGAAAATGCCGTCATCAGTGACTTAGGGACGGAATATGAAGATGAGGCGAAGTCCATCTTAATCGAGCATAATCTGCGGCTGGTAGTTTACATAGCGAAAAAATTTGATAATACGGGGGTGGGGGTGGAGGATTTGATTTCCATAGGGACAATCGGACTGATTAAATCAATCAATACCTTTAACCCGGAAAAGAACATCAAGCTTGCCACTTACGCGTCGAGATGCATTGAAAATGAAATATTAATGTATCTGCGCAGGAATAATAAGACGAAGCTGGAGGTTTCCATTGATGAGCCTTTGAATGTGGACTGGGATGGAAACGAGCTGCTTCTTTCCGATATCCTGGGGACAGATGAAGACGTCATATACAAGGATATTGAAAGCGAAGTGGAGTGCAAGCTTCTCCTAAAGGCAATCGATAAGCTGACGGAAAGGGAAAAGACGATTATCAACTTAAGGTTCGGGCTCGGCACGCCTGATGGGCAGGAGATGACCCAGAAGGAAGTGGCGGAACTCCTTGGCATTTCTCAATCATATATTTCCAGACTGGAAAAAAAGATTATGAAAAGGCTGAAAAAGGAGCTGCTTCGGGAAAGCTATTAGATGGATTATGCAGGGGCTGGTTTCAAAATCAGCCCCGCTTTTTAACAGCGGATATCCACGATGATGATATCAGGACCGATCTGCTTAATATCTTTATAGGGGATACAGATATCCGGCTCAGTGCAAAGGATATTAAAGAATTTATTGCCGTTGTGGATAAATACCTTGCAGATCTGACCGCTGCACTGGTCAAATTCCAGATCAGAGATTCTCCCTAACTTTTTGCAGTCCCGCATATTGATGACATCTTTGCATTTTAATTCAGAAAAGAGCATATCCGTAGCCTTTCTTTTGGAGTATATTATATTTTATGCAGAAAATAAAAAAAGGTTCAGTAGACTTTGTGATGGGGGTGTGATATATTATCATCATCAACAGAAAATAAACGATAAAAAGGATGATTAATTCTTGAAAATGAAATTGATAGAATACAAAATAGGTGCAAAGTCTTTTAGAGAGTAAAAGGCTTTGCACTTTTTGTGTCTGGAAAAATCTGCCTGTCTCTTCGTACATAAAGATGAAAATGGGTTCAAAAATAATGAATATTTTCCTGCCAATTTGTGAATGATTTTTATTACAAATATTTGTCTGGTATAGGACAGGATTTGGAAATGATGCAGGAGGAAAATAGGACATGGCCCAGGGAAAAGTTGAGATATGCGGGGTGAACACGGCGAAGCTTCCCCTTTTGAAAGCGGAGGAGAAGGAGAGGCTGTTCGCACAGATAGAGTCGGGGGACAGACAGGCAAGGGAAAAATACATTGAAGGGAATCTTCGTCTTGTCCTTAGCGTAATCAAACGTTTTTCGTCAAGCAATGAAAATGTAGACGATCTGTTTCAGATCGGCTGCATTGGACTGATCAAGGCGATAGATAATTTTGATTCAACGCTGAACGTGAAATTCAGTACTTACGCTGTACCTATGATCATCGGGGAAATCAGGCGCTTTCTTCGGGATAACAACACCATCCGGGTGAGCAGATCGTTGAAAGATACGGCATACAAAGCAATCTATGCCAAGGAAAATCTGATTAAGCAGAATATGAAAGAGCCCACCATCAATGAGATTGCGGCTGAAATCGGCATATCCAAGGAGGATATCGTGTATGCGCTAGATGCAATTCAAAATCCCATGAGTCTGTATGAACCGATTTTCACCGATGGCGGAGACGCATTGTATGTGATGGATCAAATCAGCGACAAGAAGAATAAAGAGGAAAACTGGGTGGAGCATCTTTCCTTAAGTGAGGCGATGAAGCGGCTGGGAGAGCGGGAGCGGGAAATCATCAGCCTGCGCTTTTTTGAGGGAAAGACGCAGATGGAAGTGGCGGAAATGATCGGTATTTCCCAGGCGCAGGTGTCCAGGCTTGAAAAGAATGCGCTGCGGGCGATGAAAAATTATCTGACGGCATAGAAAGTGCATTTTAAAGGATGCCTCTTCGGTTTGCAAGCAGCGGTTTATACAAATTAGTTGACATAATCCATAAGTCGGAATATAATGGTATTGTTATCAAAATTATGTACAGCTATGATTATCTGTAAACCAGTGGAGGAACTCATATGAAATGTCCGTTTTGCGGTCACGAGAATACCAGAGTGATTGATTCAAGACCGGCGGAGGATAATAATTCCATAAGACGCCGCAGAGTCTGTGATGAGTGCGACAAGCGATTTACCACTTACGAAAAGGTGGAAACCATTCCCTTGATCGTCATCAAGAAGGATGACAACAGGGAAACCTACGACAGGTCCAAGATCGAAGCCGGAGTGCTCCGTGCCTGCCATAAAAGACCCATTAGTGCCAACCAGATCAAAAAGCTGGTGGATGATGTGGAGACAGAAATCTTCAATAAAGAAGAGAAGGAAATCCCCAGCCGTGTGATCGGGGAACTTGTGATGAACAAGTTGAAGGATTTGGAGGCAGTAGCATACGTGCGTTTTGCATCTGTATATAGGGAATTTAAGGATATTAATACCTTTATGGATGAATTGAAGAAGGTTCTGGAATAGAGGATGTGAAGAAAACCCCTTGTGTCAGGCGAAGAGTGCTTGACACAAGGGGTTTTTGGCATGCACGAAACTGGTTTCTATAAAATAGAGCCTTCTATTCATGTTTAAATAATAAAAGCTTATATACTTCAACTTTCAGAACAGCGGCAATATTGAACAACAGGTCCATTGAAATTTTGCGTACAATATTCGGCGCTTCAATGGCGCTGATATGGGAACGGCTGATGCCGACCATTTCAGCTAATTGTGCCTGTGTCAGCTTTGCATGTTTTCTGTAATAGGCGATGTTGCAGCCTATTTCAATGTATTTGTCTGAGTGCTCAAAGATACAGTTAGGTTTTTTCATTTAAATCTCTCCTTAAATAATTTTTTATGTAATGCAAAAATCGCGTAAAAAACGACAAAAATCGCCAAGTTTCTGTTTTTTGCTCTCTTAAGTATTAAAATTTTAAATTAATGTTGCAATAAATGCAACACAATTTATTATAAAAGATTCATAAAGCGGAAATGGAAGTAGATTATGAGAAGAAAAATGACATGTCTTGCGACAATATTTCTATTGTTGTTTTCAATAATAAGAGGGGATGCATATGCCCAGGAAAAATCTGCCGGAGAAGGTGTTTCTATTGTTTTTGTGGTGGATCATAGCGGATCAATGAATGAGCAGGATAGGCAGAATACGATATCCAATATACTCGCAGCGTTTGTGGACACCATGCAGAGTGAAGAGATACAGGTTGGATATGTTGCCTACAATGACAAAATCATAATTAGCCATCAGCCGGTGCCCATACAGAACAAGGAACGGCGTGAGGAATTGAAGGGGGCGATCGGCGATGCTTCCAATAAAGGAGAGACAGATATAGGCATAGGATTGGGTGAGGCATATGGGATGCTTGACAATTGCCAGGGAAAAAGGATGATTGTTCTGATTTCTGATGGCGAAACGGATCTTACGCATTCAGACACAGGAAGAGTGAAAGAAGACTCTGACAAAGACGTACAGGAAATTGTACAACAGTGTGGAGAAAAGGAAATACCCATTACCACCATTGTTTTTGGAGAGGAAAATGGAGTGAATGCGCAGGAACTTAAGGATGTGTCGAGGCAGACTGGCGGAAAAAGCTATCTTTTACAGAAAACAGATGAATTGCCCAGAATTTTATGTGATGTGCTTTATAGCGGTCCGTCCTACAGTATATATGAGGCGGGAAGCAGCATTTACGATGCGGGGAACCAGAAAATCAGCTATGAACTGGCGGAATATGCGGATGAACTGACGGTACTTCTGTTGTCAGACAAAGATATCAAAGAGGCTGATATTGTAAAAAATGCAGAGACAGAAAACCGTTCCGGGACAGAACAGCAAAAAACGGAGATTTCAGGTAAGTATGCTATAGGCAGGCTGAAGGAGGTGAAAGGATCGGTCAATATAAGCTTTGATACAGACCAAAGTCAAAGGATGACGGTATACATTATTGGCAGGCGCAGCATTATCCCGGCTTTGGAGTGGCAGGGAGATATTCATAAGAATCAGCCTCTTGCTTTCAAAATCAGACTTGTAAATAGAAATGGAGATGCTGTTGGGACGGCAGGCTATGACGTGGCAATGTGGCAGGCAGAATTTGAAAATTTACATACAGGTGAAGTGATTCAGGCGGAAATCAAAGAAGAGGGACAGGGACTGTCAGGGACCGTATGTTTTCACGATTCAGGTGAATATGCACTAAGCCTTGACTTCACGGGAAATATGCAGAGCGTCTACATAAGTGAAAGAATCCGGATTTTGAATGCGCTGCCAGGGAGTATATCGTCGAAAGAAATCGACCTTTTGACGATTTCTGGACAGCAGAGCGTTGTGTTGGATGACTATTTTGCAGATTCAGATGGTGATACGCTTTATTTTGAATTGCAAGAGACGCCGGAAGATATCATAAATACCGAAATCAGAGGCAATATTCTCTTGATTGAACCTGAAGGAAGGGGGAGAGGGGAAATAAAGCTTTTGATTTCTGACGGCGAAGGAAATCTGGTGGGAAGTATTCCTGTAAGAGTCAGATCGCTTCCGGAGGCATACTGGCAGGTACTGGCGGCACTTATATGTTTTATGGGTTTTTGTTTGTTTAAGATTTGGAGAAAGAGAAAAAAAGTAATTTTGATTCCAGAGCAGACGGAATCAAAAAATGAAGGCGCATTTACAGGCAGGCTGAACGCTTATTTTACGCTTCTGCCAGAAGAAATGGAAGATATTCCGCCGCTTACCTTTGCCCTTCATCCTATCAGGGAGAAGAAGATTGCATTGGCAGATCTGTTTTCGGATTATCCAGAATTAATTGATGAACTTGTACTTGATGAAATCTATCTGTTTCCGGCAGAAGGCAGGCAAATGATCCTTTTTCACAAAAGTGATTCCACGATTATGATAGGAAATTCTATCGTCTGCCGGAAAATGCAGTATTTAGTCAGCTATGGAAATGTAATATATATAACTTCCAAGGATGGCACTTGTGAATTGGAAGTACATTATATATCCATGATTTAAAAAGAAAGAGAGGTATAGGAATGGATGTAATAACCCAGACAAACAGAACAATTCTGTTTGAAGAAATCAATCCGGAAAAGAGCGATCTTTTAACATTGATTGGAGATGTTAAGGGAAAAAACAGTCTGGATGATGACAAAGTGAAAGAGATTAATGAGGAGCTTTTAGTGGGAAGCTTCGATGAATTTCTGGAAAAATTTGCGCCGGTAGTATACTCCTTCTTCAACGCAAATAACCAGAAGGTCATGTACAGCTTAAAGAAGCCGGAAAATATACCGGATAATTGCATTACGGAAATCCCGCTGAATATGGACAACGATTTTCTGAAAATGCTCCTTACTTTGATTGAGACAAAAGGGGCTATGGGAATTGCCAATGTGGATTTCAAGTTTGAAAAAATATTGGATATGATTTCACCTAAAAAAATCATGGATGATATCAGACAATCCAGAAAAGAGATTCAGTATGTATATGGACAGTATGAATCGCTGGACGAGGGGGACCCCAAGAAGCTGGATATGGGTGACAAGCTGAATTACATGTTTGAACAGGCAAGTCAGAATTACAATAATGTGATGGCGATGCTGCCTCTTGCCATAGAGGATATCAAAACAAGGCTCTTACTTGGAGATACAAGCAAGGAAGAAAGCGGTCAGGTATTTAAGGCAGGGCTTCTCAGTATGGGAGATGACGGCGAGCTGAAAATACTGGAAGTGAGCAAAGAAGAAAATACCCAGCTTGCCATCGTAGATGACAGCGCCAACACGGGACTGATCGCAGCTTTTAAGGATGATTATGATGCCCTTAATGAAAACCAGTCTGAGTATGTGCGGGATCTGGTGGTGCGCACTTTCTGCCCCTTGACATCCACGTTAGAAAGCGAAGTGAATGTGGAGCAGGAGATTGCAAACTACAATAATTATCTGGATTTTTATAAACAGACAAAGGATGATTTCGTCAAGGTGGTTAAGCCGCTGATTGAAAAAATGCTCGGTGTAAAGACTTTTTTTGATCAGTATAAGGTCAAAGAAAATGGAATGAAGCCAAAACTGCTGGTTACGAACAACAAACTCGAACAGCAGGTAAAGGCGCATAACCTTCCCCGCCTTGTCACCTATCTGAACACAGTAAATGACAAAAATGAATTTGACAATACCCTCTGGTTTGCAATTGTGCCGAATGTGGAATTAGAACAGAGTAAAGGAGTCAAGCTGCAGAGAATCCGTTTTGCCGGGAATGAAAAGGTGGAAAAGGATGATCAGAATACCATGGAAAGTCTTGCCAATCTGATGAATGCCATGTATCCCTATAAGGTTACCACATTCTTCAGTTTTCAGCCGGGAGAAGAAACCACTTTCAGCGCCATGGCATCTTCTGGTGTTGAGAAATACAAGGAAAAATGCGGTTTATTGATGAAAAGAGAATACAGCGAATTTGTTGTGCCGTGTATTCCCAATATCACGGTGATTCCAAAGGATAAATCAGGTCTGATTCTTGATAAGAAGATGGTCATGAGCGAAGACGGAGCCGCCGTGCTTTCCAAAGAAAAGGAAGATATCATGAAGCTTTGGATCGAGGGCGTCTACATTGGCGCCGCTTACGTGGCAGCAGGACTGGTGGCAGCATGGCAGTGTCCGGAATATTTGAAAGAGCGCTTGCCAAGGACGTCAAGAAATTACCCGGGAGTCCGTTTTGATGTGGAGGCGGGCGACCATGCACTTTCGGCAACTACCACCATGACAAAGGAAATATCGGGATTTACCAACACCATTAAAAATGACATTAACGTTAACGGATTCGGGTTTGTTTTTTCATCTGAAAATGCCAAGTACAAGGGAAAAGATATCAGGAATATCATGGTTTATAAAGCAAGGAATCTGCAGGTGAACGAAAATGAATTTGAACCGATTTATAAAACCCTTGTAAGTACTTATGTGGAGCGTATCTTACGCTTTTACAGCAACGATTTCAAGAAGGATAATATTTTAAAATTCTTCAGCAATAATCCTGACAGCCAGAAGAGCAAATGGGGAGCAGACAGAGAATATGTCAATTCCATTTTGCAGGAGGGGGATGAGCTGTCCTATGAAATCGATGATACTGCGGGAATTTGTAATATACTCATCGCCTTTAATAACAACACAAAGAATCTGAAGGTTGAGATGAGTAAAAAAACAAGTTAATAAATACCCAGGAAACAAAAGGAGGAAAAAGAAATGGGATTACGACTGAAAATTGAAGGAAACGAGACAATCCAGCTAAACGAGACGATTGTGACGGGAGTCAAGTATGGAGCGGATATTCCGAAGGACTCCAACGCCCGCTCCACAGATCTTGGAGCTACCATCATGATTACTGGCAAAATTCTCGCAGCAGTAGGAGGAGAGGCGGCAGACGATACCATGAAGATTGCAAAATGGGCATTGGTGCCAGCAGAAAACGCAGACTGCTACAGAAGACTGGAAATTGATGTGGTATCGGCATCGCAGGTGGTAAGACAGGTAAATCTTCCCAATGCGTTTGTGATTGGATACGAGGAAGATTTTGCTGATGAGTCAGGCGTTGGCACATTTACCCTTTTGGTAAAGCAGAAAAAGGATAAGATGATGACCCTTGCATTTGAAGGCGGATTTGCCGGTGAATAAAACAAGCAGAAAGAGAGGAAATGAAAAATGGGATTCAGATTAAAAATTGAAGGCGGCGCAGCAATTGAATTAAAGGAACAGAGCATTACATCCGTAAAGTTCCGGGCAGATATTCCCAAGGATTCCAATGCCCGTTCCACAGACTTAGGTTCAACGGTAGAGATTACAGGAAAGATATTGACGGCAGTTGACGGTGAGCCTTTTGATGCAACCAAGGAAATCGGGAAATGGGCGTTAGTTCCGGCGGAGAAGGCGGACTGTTATAGAAAGGTTACCATCGATGTCATTGCCGCATCGCAGGAAGTAAGAAAGTATACCTATCCTAATGCATTTGTGGTGGATTACAGAGAAGATTACGGTGATGAAGCCGGTGTAGGCACTTTTTATCTCATGATCAAGCAGAAGAAAGATAAAATGGCAAATGTTGCGGTAGAAGGCGGATATGCCGTATAGAAGCCAGAGCGGTCAGAGCGTGGTTTAAGAGGGGGGCTGCCTTATGGCAGCTTCCCTTAAGACAAAGGATACAGACCACGGACAGGATGGGATTTTTATGAATTATTATGAAATTCTACAGATTAGCAGTACCTCTTCCAAGGAGGAAATCAAAAAGGCTTACCGGAAGCTGTCACGGCAATATCATCCTGATAATGCCGGTGAACAGAAAAGAGAGCTGTTTGATCAGGTGCAGGAAGCCTATGATGTGCTGGGGGATGAAGAAAAGAGGAAAGCCTATGACCAAAAGTTGTCTGGCAGCAGCGCAAATAGACGGGAAAAAGAAGAAGCAAAAAGGACCAGTCAGAAAAAAGAAAACAATTACGGGGATATGTCCGCATTTTTCAGTGGCAAGTATCAAAACAGCTTTGAACAGTTCTTTGGCTTTCACCCCGAGGGAAAAGAAAAAGAGCAGAAAGGGACAGAAAATCCTGTAAATACAGATAAATTATTTGAAGCATTTTTTAAAGTAAAGTGATGGATGTGGAGAGCGGAACATGGGCAAGAAGATAACGGATGCATGCATCATGCTGTGCATGGCAGCGATGGCGGTATATGTTGCAGTCTGCCAGGCGCCAGTCTGGTGGAAATGGCTGCTTTTTATTCTGCTGATGGCAGGAGCTATAGCAGCGCTGAATGATTTGATCGATCAATTTGCACCCCGGGGAAGAGAAAAGAAATATGGGATGACGGGTGATGGCGATTACGGAATCAGGGAATTACTCCTTCTGGACGAGAATGAAAAGCCGGTAAAGGCATGGGACCTTGCAGGAAAGGTGTCGCTTCTGATTGGAAGGGACAACCCGGAGGAACCGGTGGATGTGGATCTCGACGAATGCGAATATAGTGCGCTTGTTGATTATCAGCATGCAGTCCTAAATTATTGTATGGATTCCTGGTTCATAGAAGACCTGAATTCCTTAAACGGCATACGAATCCGGAAGGTGGATGATGGGGTGTGCTATAAGGTCATGAAAAACAGACCCTGCCGGCTGATGCCGGGAGATGTGATTTATATTGCAAACACAAAATTACTGATAACCTGAAAGAGAGGATAAGAGCAATGAGTTTAATGAGATGTCCCAATGGTCACATGTTCAGCACAAGAAAATATGGAACCACATGCCCTTATTGCAATATGGAGACCACTGCTATGGAGGAGACTAAGGCTCCGGCAGGTTTTGAAGCGCCTGTAGAACTATTAGAAGAGGAGGTGTCTCCGGTCTGCGGATGGCTGGTGTGCATTGAAGGCGCAAGAGTGGGAAAGGATTACAAAATCAAGAACGGCAAAAACTTTGTTGGCAGAGGGGATGATATGGATATACAGATTCTGGGCGATAATGAGATATCCAGAAGGAATCATACCATCATCGTATATGATGCCAAGAAGAAAAATACGGTGATTCTGCCGGGTGATGCAGCCGGTATCGCATACCTGAACAGGGAAGCCGTGTATGTACCGAAAGATTTGATGCCCTATGACACCATAGAACTTGGAAAAAGCAAATTTGTATTCGTTCCCTTTTGTGGAGAACATTTTGAATGGAATGATGTAAAAAAATGATATTGCAGATAATGATATGTTTACTGGTCATAAATGTAATCGCCAGAGGTATTTTCCAGATGATGGGAGACAAAGAGACCTATGATGCATCAGACGGGACGGGACAGACTTCCGGAAACAAAGATGTGCAGGCGGATGCTATGGAGCTTGTGGTTACGGAGGCGGGAAAGCTGGCGGTCATGGCGGATGGAATTGGGAAGGAAAATACGGGAAAAGTATGTGCCGGACTTGCTGTAAAGGAATTTAAGGAGGCGTTCTCTTTTTACAAAGCAATCCCTAATCCAGCATATTTTTTTGAGAGAACCGTGTACAGCATTCATAGGAATATGCAGAAGGTATTGGAGGAGCGCCATGGCGGCGCAAGTGTGGGCGTTACTCTTTTAAAAGAGGGCAGATTGTACTATGCCATGGCAGGGCAGATTAAAATCGCCATGTTCCGGAATGGAGAATTGATTCCCTTAAGCGATGGTCAGACCATAAGCGTTCTTGCACAAAGAGCTTATAAGGACGGAAAGATAAGCAGACAGGAGACTATATGGTCCATGGAAGATGAAGGGGTCTGGAATTATGTGGGGAAGGATGGCTTTCATCAAATGGAGGCATGCGAAGTGCCTGTGGAGCTGAAAAAGGGCGATTTAGTGGTGATGATGACCAAGGGAATCTTTGAAGAAGTTTCCTATGCGGATTTGGAAAAGATATTGGCAAGCGCGGCTCTGACGGCGCAGGAGAAAGCGGACCGGATTATCCGAAAGGCTGAGAGGTCAAACGCTGGGGACAAAGAAAATGGAAGTATTATGATACTTCTTACCGATGGGGCAATGCGCGGATAGATAAATTTAATCTTTCGGACAAGGAGAAGGAAATGAGAAAAGAAAACGCAGGCTTTCGAACAGCTTTCCTGTCAGAAGAAGGGTCGCAATTATTAAATAGAGATTATTTTGCATATGTGGAATTGGACAATTTTGCCTGCTATGCGGCGGCGGATAGTCTGGATGATGAAAAAACAAAAAACAGTGCAGAAATTGTAGTGAAAACAATTCTAAGGGAGTTTACGGAGCATCCATCCATGTCTTCGTTTTCCGTAAAAGAAAATTTGAAGAAAGCCCATCGAGAGCTGCTCTCAGATAAAGATGGGATGCGCCTTCGGGCAAGCGTCTGTGTGTTTGTCACTGACTATGTAAAATTTCGGTATGCCAGCGTAGGAAACAGCAGAGCTTTGTTGATCAGAAATGACCGTATCCTTTATGAGAGCAAAGACCAGTCTTTGACAGAAAATATGGTGGAGGATGAGATCCTTCCTAAGGATAAAGCGGCACTCCATGAAGAAAGGAATAATCTGTATTCTTATCTTGGACAGACGGGAAGACAGCCGGAAATACAGATTTCCCGAAAAAAAAAGCTGGCAAACGGGGATATTCTCATTTTGGATACCAGAGGAATTTGGGAGAACTGTGACAATGGGGAACTTCTTGACTGCGCAAAGGAAGTGAGCACGCCTCAGGAGCTGGCAGACAATGTAGAAGAGCTGATTTTAGGCAAACTAAAGAGAGAAATTGATAATTATACCATTTCTGTCACCTTTGTGGATAAAGTATATCTCAATCCCAAAAAGCGGATGAGCCTTAAGAAGATTCTTGCCATCGTCATTCCCATTGCCCTTATCCTGCTGGTGGTTCTGATTGGGCTTTTCGTGCGCTGGCGCATCCGGGAGGGCAGGCGCAAGGATATGGAGCAGTACATTGCAAGTGGGGAAGAATATGTTTCCTATCACAATTTTCAAAAAGCAAGTGAGGAATACAGGGAAGCACAGTCCTTGGCAAAATCCCTGAAGACGGAAGAAGACCAGGAAGAAATAGAACAGATGCTTCTTTTCTTGGAGCAGATCCTTCAGGGCGATGCCGCTATGGCAGAGGAAGATTACGAAAAGGCAGGAGAATTTTATCAAAAAGCCTGGGAACTTTCAGGGAAAATGGGGGATACAGGCAAGGACTATTTAAAGCAGCGGCAGGAAAAAATAGAGGATTATCAGGAATTGTTTGAATTGTTAGATTCAGGTGAGCGAAAGGAAGACTATGGGGACTATGCAGGCGCCATAGAACTGTACAAGCAGGCGAAATTCATGGCAGGCAGACTCTATGACAAGGAAGCTAGAAACGAGGCATTGGAAAAGCAAAGGCAGGCGGAAGAAAAACTGGAAGAATTAAGGCAGGAGGAACTTGCTGCACTGGAAGATCGTATCCAGAAAGCGATTGAGGATGAACAGGTGGCGCAGGAGCTGGAAGATCAGAGCCTTATGAATGATAAGAAAAATGCGCTGGAGATCGAGAGTAAAGGCAATGAGCTTATGAAAGAAGAGGATTACTTAAGCGCCATTACTTATTTTGAGACCGCTATGGGCATGTATGAAGATCTGGAAATGCCGGAGAGAGCAGGAACCCTTTCCGCACAGATAGAGTCCTGTAAAAAGTTGAATGAGGAAGCCAAACGTCGGGCTGCTGAGGAAGCAGAGAAACAGTCCCAAGAAGCGGCAGCGGCGGAGGAAGCAAATAGGGCAGCGCAAGAAGCAAGACAGGCAGTTTCAGATTTAAAGGAAGCCCAGACAAATCAGGCACTGGAGGAAGCTAAAAAGGCAGCGGAAGAAGCCAAAAAAGCAGCGGAAGAAGCCAAAAAGGCGGCGGAGGATAAAGAAGACAAAGAACAGACGGACAAGGAGCCGGAAGAAGGCGGCAGCCCGGAAGAGTCCAAACCGGAGGAAGACGGTCCGCAGGAAGGGGATGGCAGCTAAGCGATGGGGCAGTATACATACAGATTATCCAGAGATCATGAGGAAAAGGCAGAACCTAAAGACGTATATCGGTTGGAAGAGCTGCAGGGAATGACCACCTATCAGCTTAAAGAAATCTGCCATAAGCAGAGGCTTGTGGTGCCCATGGGGACACGTCTTGACAGGGAAGAACTGATTCGTTTTATCATGCGCTACCGCGGAATCAGGGAATACAGGCAGATTAAAGAGTTTGTTCAGGATGGAATAGAAAGAATTCAAAATTTCATCAATAGGATTCAGCTTAAGACAGATAATCAGACGCAGATTGCTTTCCCGGCACATCTTGTTTTGTATGAAGGAGAATCTGTTGAGCTGACTGATCATTATGAAATCAGCAGTGACAGGCAGCTATATGAGGGAAATGTGCTTCTTGTAGATGAAAATTTTCAGATTTATACCTGCTTTTACATAAAGAGAGTGGAGGAAAGGGGCTTTTTTCTGCTGAAAGGAAAAGGCGTTCCTATTTTAAAAGCAGAGGGGCACAGGTATTTTCTTTTGTATTTTGAAAGGGAAGAGGTTTCAGAGGTCCTCTATGAGATTTACAGCGGAAATGAGGTGAGCATACCAAGCCAGGCAGTCTGTGTCACAACACCCCTTCTGGCAGTGGATATTAAGGAGCCGGAGGAGACAGAACTGCCTCTTATCATTGATTTTGGCAGTGCCAATACTACCCTTGGCATTTACTGTGCGGATGGCAGCACAAGGATTGTCAGGACACCGGATGTAAGCGGCAGACATTATGCGGAAAGGGAGATGCTCCCCAGTATTATCGGAATCAGGGGAATCGAGGAGGGAAGACCGGTTTACTGTTTCGGGCATGAAGCAAAGCAGATGGCATCTCATTCTTATCAGGATGAGGATACGCCGTTGTTTTATGATATCAAGCGCTGGATCAGTGCGCCGGAGCGGATGCAGCAGGTGGTCACCACGGGGGGAATTAAGCTGCAGCTTAAGCGGAAGGAAATGCTTGCCGCCTTTATGCAGTATTTGATCGATACGGCGCAGCAGCAGTTTAAGTGCAGATTTCACAATATCCAGCTGCTTGCCCCGGTCAGACAGACGGAACGCTTTGCCGGAATCTTTAAGGAACTTCTGCCGGATAAGAACGTGGAATGTACCTTGGATGAAGGAATGGCGGTTCTGTTTCACAGTATCAATGAATTGATTGAATCCGGCAGATACCAGGATGGGGTCTGGTACAAAGCGCTGATCATGGATTGCGGAGGCGGCACTACGGATCTGACCTCAGGGAAGTTCCGCATCCGCAATAACCGGGTGTCTTATGAGGTGGATTTGGAGACCGGATATGAAAATGGAAATACGAATTTTGGAGGAAATAATCTCACTTTCCGTATTTTGCAGTTGGTCAAAATACGGCTTTTAGAGGCATTGGGATATAAGCAGTTTCACTTTGACTTAGAGGCTTTTACAGGGGCAAGAGGCAGAGTCTATGAAAGCATAGGCAGGCTGTATGAGGAAGCGCAGGAGATGCTCCCCACCTGTTTTGCGGCGTATGAGCGAAAGAGCAGGGAAGAGTATTTCAGGGTAAAAAATAACTACTACTACCTGTTCGGCATTGCGGAAATCATTAAGGAAAGTTTTTTTCAGAAATCCTTTCAGTATGAATTGCAGATAGGCACAGAGAGAGAAAAAACAGGGGAAAAAGGAATTTTGCTGGACAAGTGGAGACTGTCCATTTCAGAAGAGGACAGGATTATGCCTTTACGAAGAGAAGTTTCTTTTACCCTTTATCTGTACGAGATTGAAAATTTGCTGCGTCCGGATGTGTATGGGCTGATGGACCGGTTTTTGGAGAGGCTTTTTGCAGAAGGAGAATTATCGGAGTATGGAATGCTGAAGCTGACCGGACAATCCTGCAAATCCAGTTTGTTTACAGAGGCGTTAAAGGAATATGTGCCCGGAAGGCTGATTCGGAACGAGCGCGGTACAGATAAGGGAAGTGAACTGAAGATGTGCTGTCTGGAAGGGGCAGTCAGTTATTTCAAGAACTGTAAGCTGGGTTATATGAAGATTAATCAGGGATGCAGAGTGAATGCCCTTCCTTATGAGGTGATGGCATATACCCATGAAAACAAAGAGAAAATCCTGATTCACAGTCTGGAAAAGGAGCAGGATATCGGCTATATCTCCAGATTCAAAATCGGAGAGCAGCTGGATCTTTATCTCCATGATGAGAAGGGGCATAAATTGAAGGTCTACCATTTTAAATACAATATGGCGGATTTTACTAAGGTGACCCAGGAGGATATTGATGAACGGTATGCAGGAAGCGTCATTCAGGAGGAAACGGATACCATATTAGAAGGGGAGATCAAGTTTTTTGTCTGGCCTTCTAAGGAAAAGTGGGGATTTCTGGTGCTTCCGGTATTGCGCGAGAATGATTTGCTAAGGCAGGGGGAAGAAACTTTCTTTGCCTTTGAAGATGATACATGGGAAGAGAACTTTTTTGACGGAAGGAAGTAGCCTATGCCTGATATGGAGGAATTGATCAAAAGAGAAGTAAACCAGATTACAGATCTGAAGGAACGAGTGGCTTTTAAGGATATTGTGGAGCGGATCTTTTTGTCTTTGTATGAGACGAATAAGGAGATGTACAGCGTATTAGAGCACCGGATCATGGATGATCTTGCATTTGATATCAACCGCTATCGTATCTGTACAGGGATTGTGGAAAGGGAGTATGTTGACAGATCCCATCATCTGCTGACACCCATGCGGGAGCAGGATTTGACGGAAAAGATCTATGACATAAGGAGCATGGGAAAAGAATTTCTTGATAAAGGCTTTTGCTATGTGAAGACCTTGTTTATGGAGTGTGACTTCACACAGATTCAAAGGCTTTTGCAAAAAGGAACCTTCGGCGGAAGAATCAAAACCGATGCGGGGGATTATCCGGCAGAATTTGTACTGAAAATGAACGAAGCTTATCTTAAAGAAATTGCCCATTTGTATGAGGTGTTTATCAGCAACGGGATAGAATGGCAGACGGTGAATGCGCCATATCTGCATAAGTTTGTGGATGTCCATCTTGTGAGCGATGGAATTTTAAGCCTTCCTAAAGGAGAGCGGATTGTGGATATGGAACCGGAACTTGCGGAATTTAGCGAGTGGGCACATGAGAATTATATTCCTATCTGGAACATCAGAAAGACCGTTATGGACGGGGCAGGCTTTCCTGTTCCCTGTGAAGATCACAAAAGCTACGAACATACGATTTCTTTAAAAGAACACGGGGATGAGCATGTTTATCTGATTGATGATGTGAGACACGTAATCAGTGTCCGTCAGACGCCAAAGCGTCTGATGATTATGGGGGACGAGCCGGATGCGAAGAGATGGAAGGTATATGTGATCCGCAGCGGTGAAAACAGAAAATTTGAGCACTTTACCTATCCGATCATGACCAATCAGCGTAAGGACGACTTTGTGGAACGTTTTTTTAAGCGCCAGGGAAAAAACGTGAAGACGGCTTTAGAACTCACCAGGTTCATCCGGGGATATGAACTGGAAGAATATGTTTCCTTTGAGGGCTATGCGCTTACTGAAAAACGGGACGGGATAACGGAAACCTATTCCATGAACAGCTTTATCATAGACGAGATTCGGGATCATGATTACAAAAAATGCCTGCTTCTGAAATTCAAAGGAAAGGGAAGACATGCTTTTATGTTTCGGGATGTGATGAGTTTTCTTGTATCAGAGGTACAACTCTTGTATCCGGAGTATCTGTGTGAAGGAGTGCTTTTGTGAGATGAATTATCTGTGGGAAATTATGCTGGCGGCAAAAAAACAGGGGATATGCGAGGATGAAATCAATTTTAGGGTCGCCCGTAAATATAGTCCTTACATGGAATTGTCCGAGGAGTTCTTAAATAAGGCAGGGCTTGAGGAGCCTTATACGGTAGAAATCAATCCTTATTACCGGTTCCAGCCGGTTTTTCAAGCTATGTTCCACCCTGATTTAGAGGATGACCCCTCTCTTCGCAGCGGTCTTTTCCAGATTCTCATCCATCAGCTTGCAGAAAATGATTTAAAGATGGGGATGACAAGGGAGGAATATTACAAAAAGCTGTTGGGAGAGGCGGTCAGGGAGCATGTTTACGGGAAAGAAGCGGCTGATGCCTTTGCACTCTTTGAGGGGGAAGAAAGGGAGGTTCTTTTGGAGGGGATGCTTACGTTGTACCGGAGCGGGGAAAGTCTTGCCCTGTTCAGGCATGTGATGTGTGCGCTGATTTCCGACTGCATTGTATATAACAGTAATGAGGATCCTTTTGAAATCCTTATTTACATAGGAAGGAAGAAAAGCGAAGAACTTGAACGTAAGAACGGGTTTATCATTAAGCAGTTCCTGGGAATCCGATACCGGGTGGATTTATATTATGAATATCATTTCGGCATCATCGGCATTGGAGAGACCATGGAGGTGGGAGAAATCGCAATCTGTTAGGAGGTAGGAGAATTGTTTAAATTTGAATCTCCAGTCTTTGTACATAAGAATATATTGAAAAAAGATATGCTGGATGAACTTCGTGATTATCCTTTGCAGATCAGCAGAATGATGTTGGAAGGCTGCGGCGACGGGGTGCTTAAGGGGACGGAAATCACATGGGAAGACCATGTTTTGAACGTAAATCCCGGTCTGATCCTGCATGGGGGAAACATCTACCGGATGGAGGAAGTCTGCAGGATCAACTGTCCTGCGGCAGATCAGCTTACCTTTATCAAGGTACGTTTTATCACCATGGATTATGAAAAGGATCGTATAGGAGGCTTAGGGGATGTCTATATGGATGAAATTCCGCCGGAAAACGGGGAAATAGAGCTCGGCAGGTTCCGCCTTCAGGAAGGCGCACGTCTTCGGACGGTATATGAGAACTTTGAGGACTATCAGACGGAGTTTGATACGGTGAATCGGATTCACATGCCGTTTATCGGAGAAGACAGTCCGGGGCTGTGGCCGGGACTTCTTATGGAATTTGCCTATGAACTGTTAAAGACAGGAACGGACAACCTCTATGATACCTGCTTTGCCATGCAGATTCTAGGCACAAAGGGGAAGATCGCCAGGGAACTCACCGTCTGGTATGTGGAAAAGAGCATGGGACGAAAGGTGACAGACTTTTCCAATGGATTTATGTATGAAAAACTCCGGGGCATATTGAGGGAGAGGAAAAACGGGAACAGCGATTTTGATAGAAAGCAAGGACATACAAGGCAGATGCTGCTTTTATAAAAATGCAGGTGTTTGGGAGGGACAGACCATGGAATATGTAGATGAACGGATTGCAATGCTGGAGAGGGAAAACAGAAGGCTAAAAAGGGAAGAGGCAGAAAAGTTGAGCGCGGCGGAGGCGGAGAAGGAAAATCCGGTTCCCAAGATGACACTGGAAGAGATGCTGGAAGGTGTGAGAAATGGAAGCGTCACATTCCCGGATGGAGAAAATTGCACGTTTGAAACCAGACTTTATTTTGAAGACCAGATACCCATGGTCTTAATCAAGGATTTCTACACTGGTGTGGAGGAGACGAAGGCACTGGCTATTTTTGTAAATCATGAGCAGAATGCCAGCCAGGTCCTTACGGTGGCGGACCGTCCTATGGAAAAGCAAAGCATTGGAAAGTGGAAGAAGCAGCTGGTGAGCGGCATGAGAGTGACTAATTCTTATGCAGATGTGACGAAGGAAATGGTATTGGAAAATCTGGATTATCTGGTCTACCGGACGCCTACAGGGAAGGGCTGGACCTATAATGTCATTTTCCGTATCCGCTTTGGGAGCAACAAAGTTGTGGGAAATTATAACTGCTTTGAAAAGGATAAGGACACTTACGGGCTTCTCATGGAAGCGCTGGTGTTAAGACTCAATGAACTGTTGTCCATGCCGATTCAGGGAACCTTGGAAGGAGAGTAAGCACAGGATGAAAAACGCCATTACTTATAAAGACATCTATCTTTCTTTGGGAGAAGTAATTTCCATTGGGGAACTGGAAATCTGTCAAAGTCCCAATCATCACGGTGAACTGCACTTATCGGCAGTGCTGGATGATGAGCCTGAGGAGATGGCATTTTATGAGATGCCGGAAACGGTCACTGTCAATTATCGGGAAGATGGGCAGGAGAAAATCCTTTTTAAGGGAGTTATAGCGGACAGCAGCATGAGACGAGTGGGGAATCACAGGGAAGTGGAACTTACGGCATATGATGCCACATGGATTCTGGATACCAAACGGAAGACCAGATCCTTCCAGAATACTTCCCGAAGCACCCATTCCGTCATTGCAGAAATCATGGAAGCCTACGCAGGGTGCATTTGTATGAAGAATATCCCGGATGAGCCGATCGGGCAGATTTGGTTCCAGTATGAGGAAACCGACTGGGAGTTTCTGGCACGTTTCGTCAGCGCTTATTCGGACAGACTGTATGCGGATGCAACATACCAAAGCGCCCGTTTTCAGACGGGATTGTCGGCAGCTTCCATAGATGTGGATTGGGAGCAAAATCCCTATCGCATGGGAAAGAATCTGGAACGATACGACTATTTATCTAAGAATGGTTTTCCGGAGCTGATTCCTCAGCAGTTTGTGGAATATTTTATCGATAGTTATGAACTGTATACCTTAGGCAGCAGGATTGAATTTAAGGGGGCAGCGTGGTATATCGGCAGTCTGCGGCGGATTTTGAAAGAAGGCTTGCTTGTATGTACCTATGAGCTCAGGCAAAAGCAGGCCATGCTTGCCACCCGCAAATATAACAGACGGATTAGCGGTATCTCTGTAGACGGTAAGACTGCCCAGGTGAATAGGGACAAGGTACGGGTCACCTTAAATGGAGATATGACCCGCGAACAGGGCACTTACTGGTTTCCCTTTTCAACGGTGGCGGCATCTTCGGACGGCAGCGGCTGGTACAGTATGCCGGAAGCAGGGGACAGCATCCGCGTATACTTTCCCACCAAGGATGAGAAGGAAGCTTATGTGATCACAAAGCATGACAGCCATATGCCTGCGGCGCCGGGAAGCAGCGCATCAGGCAGCTCTAGCAGCAGCGCTTCGGGCGGCGGAGGCGCGCAAGGAGGCGGTGGCAGTTCCTCGAAAGGAGTCAGTTCTGCAGGAGGCGGCGGAGGCTTTGCAGGCGGGGCAGCAGCCGGGGGAACATTGGCGGCAGGAGCTGCAGCCGCAGCGCTTGCCGCGGCTGGGGAAGGTGAAGGGAAAAAGGAAGATCCCATGGATGATCCTTCCAAGAGAAATATCTTTACAAAGGATGGGAATGTGGTGCAGATGGTGCCCAGCGGTGTCATTTTATCGGCGGGGGAAGCAAGCATTACCATGTACAAAACGGGAAATATCAATTTTATAGCCCCGGCAGGCATTACGATCAATGCAGGAAAACAGTTAAGTATCAACGGAGAAAGAATCACTCTTTCAGCAGGTACCGTGTTGGAGCTGAAAAATAATGCTGGCTCAGATATCAAAATGCTTCCTCAGTCTATTTCAATAAAAGCAAAAGAAATATATGAGAATTAGTTTGGATTCATTTGTAAGGAGGAACAGGAACTATGGCTTATGGTCTGCATGATTTGGAACTCATAGGATTACAGATAAAAACAATCCTTTCAGTACATATTCTTCATAAACCGGGTGGGCATGGAAAAATGGAACTTCAAGCAGACCTGGGAGAAGAAAACGGGGATTTTCCCATTCATGAGACGAACAGCGGTCAGAAGATTACTCTGCTTGAAAATAAGGATGGGAAAAGAAAGCCGATTTTTAGCGGTGTCATCACTGAACTATGGGTGAAGAGTGAAGGAAAAGATTTTCATGTAAAGGTGACAGCGTATACCCATAGTTATCTGATGGATATCCAGAAAAAATCTCGTTCCTTTCAGGATACGTCTTTGACACTAGGAGCGTTGGTATCTGGAATTGTGAAGGAATATGGTGGGCAATCCCAAGTCCTCTTTCGAGATAGTGCAATAGGCGAGATTGCCGTTCAGTATGATGAGACAGACTGGCACTTTATCAAAAGGATGCTGTCTGCACGGCATATACCGTTGGTCTGCAGTGAAGTCAGGGACACAATTTGTCTATATATGGGCGTTGCCCAGATACCTGCCAAACCGGAAATCCTGTCGGTGGAAAATGTATGGAAGGATATGGATGAATTGTCTTACTGGAGAGAAGCTGGGGAAGGGTTGGCGGATGAGAACTTTATCTCCTATCGAATTAAGCTGGATAATCATGTCATGCTTTATGGAGATATGAATTTTAGGGGAAGAAGTCTGATTGTTGCAGAAGCCGAGTATATCACCGTTGGAAGTACTGTATATGAGTTTATCACATTAAGGAAAAAGGCAGGAATCCTGCAAAAAACCATATATCCTATGGAACTGGTGGGGAGTGCACTAGAAGGGACCATTCTGAACGTAAAAGGGGAAAAAGTACAGATTCATTTAAAAATCGATGATGCCAATTCAGAGAATAACTGTTATTGGTTCCCGTTTTCAACCCCTTCAGCGTCCGCCGATGGCAGCGGCTGGTATTGTATGCCAGAAAAGGGAGACAGGGTAAGAGTTTATTTTCCTTCAAAAAAGACGGGAGAGGTGATTGCAATTAGTGCCGTTAGTACCTACAATCCGCCCTCATCAACAGGAGGGAGTAATCAGAGGAGCAGTGCCGGAAGCAGTTTTGGAAATTCGGAGGGAAGCAGTTCAGGCGGCAGTCAGGAAGGCGGTTCCGGGGGAGGAGATTTTGATGGCACATCTGGGAACGGATTTAGCGTGGGTGCAACAGAGGCGGCAATAGGTGCGGCAGCAGGCATAACAGAACAGCAGGCGGGGGTAGAAGAGGATAGGGATGCAGGCAAGGATAGGATGGGCGATCCTGCTGCCAAATACTTACGGGTGCCCAGCGGGCAGGAAGTGAAACTGTCGCCTAAAGGAATCGAAGTAATCTGCAGCGGCGAAAGCGCCAAGATCGAGGTGCTAAAAAGTGGCAGGATTAATATTTCGGCGGCGGAAAGCGTTCAGATTACAGCCCAAAATAAAATTACACTGCGGGCAAAATATACATTGAAAATACAGTGCAAGAAAAATGCTTATCTTGCATCCGGAAAGGGCGGAAACATTCAGATGAATAAGCAGGGAAAGCTGGAAATTAAAGGTACGGAAGTTCACGTGAATTAGATATAAATTATGCAGCTAAGCGGAGCGTGAAGGAAGGGGCATGAAATGACAAGAGCAGAAGCATGGGAAAAATTTCAGGCAGTTCATCAAAAGCAGCAGGAGGAGCTGCGGCAAATCTTTTGGGGGAACCTACAGACAAAGCTTGGCGATTTGATTCAATGTATCTTTAATTCTTTTGAAGAGATCGGGCGCCAGACTGCGGCAGAGAAAAAAGAAAACAATACATATTTCCTTTTTTCTCTGCAAAGATGTGATCTTTTGGAAAAAAAGGCAATTGTCCGGCTGGATGTTATGGGGATGGAATGGTATCTGGATGAAAATCCTTTATCTACTGATTTTGATATTACTTTTCTATTTCAAGAGTACTTCAACTGGCAGGACCGGCTCCTTGTGGATATGCGGGAGTACATGGGAAAGGTCAATAAGTATGATGTCAGTGCACTGGTACAGAATGAGATTATGCTGGGCAACCAGCTTATTGCGCACATCCTGCGGTTTGCATTCCGCAGCCTGGAACACCAAGAGATTTTTAAGCGGATTGAAAAGCCGCCCTTCTGGACCGTACACTGGGGAGAATACAGAGATTACAGCGAAGTCATTGTACAAGTGAAAAGAGATACGAGGGGGCAGGAAGCATGGGAGGACAGATTGAAGCAATATGAGCAGAATCCGGCTATTCTGACTGCAGACTATTGGTATAGAGAAAACCTGACGGAAGGGGAGTGCCGGGAAAAGAATATGCGTTTTATTGTTTTTGAGGAATGCAGATTGAAAGGAATCGATTTTGAAAAGACAGACCTCTGGGGGGCAAGATTCTTAAGGTGTCGGATTGAAGGATGCAATTTCACTGGCGCGCACCTTCAGCAGACAGACTTTGAGGACTGTGAACTTGTTGAAAATAATTTTCAGGATGCAGAGCTATTGCAGGCAGCTTTTTCCAGGGAAGGATTTGAACCGGAGCAGTTTAATGAAAAACAGCTGGAGGAACTCTTATTCGTGGAAAAAGTGGAAAAGGAGGCGGCAGAGGTATGAACCGTTATTTTTTTATGGAACAGGATAATGCGTTGATGGATGTAATCGGTCTTAGAAATTTTGATATTTATGGAAAGCGTCACATTTTTACATGGAAAGATGCAGAGAAAATAAATGATGTCACACCGCTATACCTAGATGAGACCAAGGGAGAATGCGCTCCGGATTTTATCAAAAGTCCTGTATATATGGTATCTGAAAAAGCCAAAAAGGTTATTGATATGTATGAGGATGAATTGGTGTTTAAAAAGATTGTACTGATTCATAAAGAGGAAGGAAGAGAGCTTATTTATTTTCACCTGCTCCTTAAAGAAATTGAAGCGGTGGATGATGCTACGGAATACTATCCAAACGGGATGGAAAAAAGACTGTGTTTGAATAGAAATAAAATTGGCGTCCATAAGGCATTTCTGCTTGCAGACAGCAAAATTATGCTTCCGGTTTTAAGCCTTGAGGTCGTAGAAAGCTTATTGAGACGACAGGTAATGGGCGTTACTTTTAAAGAAATCGAGGTGAGATAAGTGGCAGGGATTGATGAAACCTATATCGTGCATTGTGCGGATACGAAATGTAATTTTGGAATGCGGAAAAGCAAGCTGGTTCTTGAAGCGAGCCATGGGGTCTTTTTGAAAAAGCGGGCACAGGTCACGATCAAAGACTGTAAGCCTGAAAACGTGATTTGCTTTGGGGGATGTTCGAGTCCGGAAAATCCGAAAACAGTAGAAACCGCGAAGCAGCTGGCAAGGGAAGTGGCGGAAATGACAGGAATAGACTATGAAGATCAGGTGGAGGAAATCTTCACGAAAAAATCAAAGGATGGAAAAAAGAGTATGGCGTGTTTTGGGGAGTGCATACCTGAAATCGTATCGGTCAAGTGGGACAAGGAAAAGGAAGATGTCTATGTGGAGCCGGGAAAGAAAGCGCTGATCGGCAGGGCGACACTTACTTGTAAATACGGCGGAATCATAGAGATCATTACTACAGGACAGCCGGAATAGAGATCATCTGCCGATGAAGAAAACCAAGGAGGAAGATTCAGACCATGATGTTAACATACCATAATCTGGATATTGAAATACAGACGGAAGGAATCATCAGCATTGATTCCCTTCATATCATGCAAAGGCTGAATGACCATGGAAAGGTCATGATACGGGCAGTCGTGGAGGAAGAACGGGCAATAGAGATGGTGGAGCAGGCGGCAGGCAGCCTGTCTGTCCATATCAGACGCCGTGATGAGAAGAAGCATACCATATTTTGCGGAAGGGTCGAAGAAATTAAAGCAGAAAAGGAAAGAGGTTTGTTCTATTTGTGCATGCATTTTGCCGGATATACCAGAGAATGGGATCTGACAGACAAAAGTCAAAGTTTCTGCAAAGAAAATGATACCTATGAGCAGGTTTTTGTAAAGGCGTTGTCAGAGTATGGAAAAGCGCAGATCAAAGATGAAGCGACCAATGGGATGAGGATTCCGGGCATGCTGATGCAGTATGAGGAGACGGACTGGAGCTTCTTAAAGAGACTTGCCAGCCACTTTTCCACTTTTATCCTTGCAGACAATACGGCGCAGTGGGGCAAGGCATATTTCGGCATTCCACATATGGACCATGGGACTGTGTTGGAAGAGGAAGAGTATACCCTGTTAAAGGGAATGGAAGATTATGAAAAATCAGGAAATGCAGCCGATATCCTGCCCCAGGAGAGAATGCGCTGGCGGCTTAGAAGCCGCAGGCACATGCAGTTTGGCGAGCAGGTCATGCTGGGACATATCGAGACCGTGGTGACGGCGGTTGATATAAGAACCGTGCAGGGAGAACTTATCTGTGAATATGAACTTTCCAGAAGGAAGGGCATCTTTACAGAAAAAAAGACCAATCCAAGGATATTCGGCATGAGCATACCGGCGACTGTCAAAGAGAGAAAAGGAAATCAGGTAAGGGTACAGCTGGATATAGATGCATCTTATGAGCCTTCAGAGGATCTTAAGTGGTTCACCTATGCCATAGAAACCAGTAACTTCTATTGCATGCCGGAGGAGGGAAGCAGGGTTCATATTTACTTCCCGGGACATGAAGAACAGAGCGCTATGGCAGTCCATGCCCTGAGGATGGGGAGAAGCTCCGGAAGCAGAAGCGCAGGAGACGAAAGACAAAGCAGCGAAACAGGTAGTGGAAGTGCTTCCTGTGACGATCATGAAAATTCTACCAGTGGTTTACCGGGAAATTCAGAAAGCACAGTCCCCATGGGAAATGGTATGGGCAGTGGGAAAGGTGCGCCTTTAGGAGAAATCCCGGGAACTGCTGCGGTTATGGGGGCAGCAGTTCCGCAGCCGGAAACAGAAGAGCCGGAGGCAGGAGAAAAAAATCCCGATTACAAAGTATTCTCAGACCCCAGCGGCTCTTATATGGAACTGGCGCCCTACGGTATTACGTTTTCGCCTGGAGGCGGAGCAGCAACAATGGTGCTGCAGGGGACAGGGACAGTGTCGCTGTCAGGTCTTTCCATCAATTTTTATAGTGGAAAAAATAACATTTTTGTGGGATTAGGAAATCCTGGAAATGTGGAAACAGTCAATATGAATGCGGCGGACAGCATACGGATGTCTCTTATGAACGGGGACAGCCAGATCAACATGAGCGAAGGAATCGATATCATGGCTGTCTTTGTGCGCAAGGATGCGGAATTAAAGAATCCGGCGCTTCCTCCTGCCAGCCTTGTACGCGCCAGTCTGACAGTTATGGATGCACAGACTCGGGCGTCAAAAAATCTAGGTCCCCAAAATGCTCTGACAAATATAGCACTTAATTATAAGATGCAGCTTGAGGCAAAGGAGGCAGAGGCGAAGTCGAAGATTGCAGGGGGAGTTTATGCGCTGGTTGTTACAGTTGCTTTGGCAGCAGCAGTAGTAGCTACCGGTGGGGCAGCCACGCCTGCCGCCGCCGCTATTCTTATTGCTTCTGGTTCATTTGCGACTGTATCAGGCATATCCGATATCTCAGAAGGAGTCAGTGACCTGGATAAAGTGGAAGAGGGAGACTTATCCCGTTCCTTTAATATGATGCGGGATACCTTGTTTGGCGGAAATGAAGAAGCCTATCAGATTGCAAAAAGTGTTAATGATCTGGTATTCAGCGTAGTTGCCTGTAAATCAATCAGAGTGAATCTTGCATCTCCTGCAAATGTGGCAGCTACAAGTAAACTCATAGCCACTCTTCAAAAAGCAGAGAATTTCAGGAAGCAGCACCAGACTGCATTAAAGGTTCTTAACTGTGCGCAGGATTTTGCTTCCGCATGCTACGAAGACTATCAGCATACCGGCTCTCTGGATGCAAAGAATGTTATGATCAATATGGGGGCAAGTGGGCTGAAAGGGGTGGCAATGAACACGCTGCGCTTTGGAGGCGAGGACCCTAATTTTAACATAGATATTATAAGGAAAGTAACCAACGGCATCATCGGAGCAGGTGCGGGAACGGCAATCGATGTCGGAAGAAGCGATCTTACAGGATATGAGTTCAACCAGACGGAGAGCTTCCTGCAGAATATGCGGATGTCGACATTCAATGAGATGATCGCAGATCCATTGGATGCCGTATCGGGAAGCTTCCTCCTTACGGAAACCGATTTATTCCTGCCGGATGTGAGGGAACCCATCCGCCTGGAGCGCAGCTACAGCTCCACAAGGCAGGCTGCGGGGTGGCTGGGGAAAGGATGGCACTTCGCATATGAAGGCAGGCTGTATGAAGACGAGGATATCATCCATGGACAGCTGCCGGACGGATTCTGCGTGGCTTTCCGGCACACCGGGGAGGGATTCAAGGATATCCTTGGCAATGGCAGGTATGCCCTCAGGCGGAAAACCGGACAGGCGGAGTGGATGGTCGCAGACCACCACCAGCATAAGGCGTACAGCTATACAAGAGAGGGGCTCCTTGTGGCAGTGACGGACAGGAACGGGCAGAACCTTGTCCTGTCCTATGAGGGCGGACTGCTGTGCCGGATGCAGACCGCATCCGGATATACGGTGGACTTCCGCTTCAGGGACGGGAAGCTCTCCTCCATGCAGGACGACATGGGAAGGAGCCTTAAGTACCGGTACACGGAGGGCATGCTGACAGAAGTGGTCCATATGGACGGAGGCGTGACGAAATACAAGTATTCGGAAGAGGGCTATCTGACGCGCCCCATTGACCAGACGGGGCTCGGCTATCTGGTGAACAAGTACGACGGGATGGGCAGGGTCACATCCCAGAGGCTTGCGAACGGAGAGGAATACAGGATGACCTACCATGACGGGGAGCGGAAAGTCTGCATGGAATACAGCGCCTGCCCCGGGGAGAGGCAGTATTTCTATAATGAGGAGCATGCCATCAGCATGGTTGCCTATCCTGACGGGAGCAGGAAGAGCTTTGCGTATGACGGGAAAGGGAACCGCATCCGGGAGACGGACCGGCTGGGGAGGAGCATCTGCCGGCAGTATGACGATTGCGGGCGCCTTATCCGGGAGACCATGCCGGAAGGGCTGGAGACGGTCTGTACCTATGACCGCGCCGGGGACCTGGTGTCCGTCCGTGACAACGGGGGGCGGGAGAAGCTGTCCGTTTATGATGCCCACCATAACCTGATCCTCAGGAAGGAAAAGACGGCGGAAGGGCATTATATCGAAGAAAGCTACAGCTACGACCACATGGGAAGGCTCGTAAACCAGAGCGACGGGGAGGGGCATGTGACCGCTTACCGCTACAGGGAGGACAGCGTCTATCCGTCCGTGACCGTCTACGGCGACGGCAGCGAGCTTGAATGTGAATACAGCAGGGACGGCAGGCGGCTTGCCGAAGACGACGGGGCAGTACGGTGGGAGTATGCCTATAACAGGGGCGGCTACCGCACCATGGAGCGGGACGGGGAAGGCAATGAGACCCATTTCCTGTATGACGGGATGGGGAGGAAGCTCGCCATGTACACGCCCCGGCAGTGGAAGGAAAAGACGGGAGGGCGCACGGACTACCGGTATGATTTCATGGACCGCCTGACGGACACGGTCCACCCAGACGGGAGCCATGAGAGGGTGCTCTGGGACGGGGAAGGGAACATCAGGAAGAAGGTCCATCCCAATGCCTACGATGAAAGGACGAAGGACGGGGAAGGGACTGTCTATGACTATGACCTGGATAACAGGCTGATCCGCATCCATCATCCCGATGGCGGCGTGGAGAGGCTGTCCTATGACGGGGCAGGGAACAGGACCGGACATGTGCTGCCGGAGCAGTATGAGGAGTTGTCAGATGCAGGGGCAGGCTGGACATACGGGTATGACGAGGGGAACCGCCTGGTCTCGGTCACGGGACCTGACGGCGTCCTGGAGCATACTTATGCCTATGACCTGTGGGGAAACTGCATCCGCAGGACAGACGGGAAGGGATGCAGCGCCTACTATGCCTACGACCTTGCGGGGAGGCTCATCAGGGAGCTGGCGCCTGCCGGGGAAGAGGCAGGGAACATGAGCTACCGCATGACTTCTTATGCCTATGATGATAACGGGAACCGCATAAAGGAAGTAAGGCATGGGGGAAGATACGGGGCAGAGGGACAGCTCCTCGCAGAAGGGGAGGACCTGACACTGGCCTTCGCTTATGATGCAAGGAACCGGCTGGTGCGTGTGGAGGACGGCCTGGGTGCAGGAGTCTCTTACCGCTATGATGCAAGGGGGAACCGGACCAGCGAGGAACAGGTGATCCGGAGCGGAGGCGGAACCGCAGGGCGGAGGGTCCTTAAGAAGATACGGTACAGCTATGACCGGGCAGGAAGGCTCATAAAGAAGACGGAACTGCTGGATGACGGCTTCAGCGGAGGGATGCAGGAGCCGCCCGTGAAGGCGGTCACGGGCTATGCCTATGATGAAGACGGGAACCTGGCTGCCGTGACCACCCCGGAAGGGTACCGCATCAGCAGGAAGCATGACGGCAGGGGCAGGATCACGGAAGAGTGCATGGAGGATAAGGAGAACGGCATCAGGAGGACTACCCGCATCGCTTATGACAAAGCCGGGAATATCCTTTCGGTTCGTCAGGAAGGGAAGGACGGGCAGGCGAGGGAGATCTCCTATGGCTATGACCTGAAGGACAGGCTGGTCCATGCGGCGGAACTGGACGGACCGGTATTCGGATTCTCTTATGACAGGAATGACAGGAAGGCAGGGGAGGATTACCTCCTTCCTGCAGAGGCGGAGAGCTATGCAAGGAGGGAGTTCCGCTATGATGTGCGGGGAAACCTGCTGGAATACTATGGAGACGGCATCCTGCTGGAGCGGAACAGATACGATGCCCGCGGCAACCGCCTGAGCCGCGCCGATGGAGACGGCGTGGAGATAAGCTGCCGGTACGGCATCCAGGATGAACAGACGGAGCTGCATACCGCAGGCAGCCGGAAGCTGGGGAGAGCGGCGCAGCGGCTTTCCCATGATGCAAGGGGACGGATCACAGGCGTGGAAGACGGCTGCGGCGGGAAGACGCGCTATGGGCTTGACGGCTGGGGCAGGATCCTGTCTGTCCGCAATGCAGAGGGCGGACGGGAGGAGTACGCCTATGACCAGGCAGGCAATATCACGGAGACGGTGGATGCCAGGGGCGGCAAGATATGTTATGCCTACAACAGCCAGGGGAAGGCCTGCGCCATCACGGACCAGGGCGGGAATACAGAGACCTTCCGGTATGACAGGGAAGGCAGGCAGATACAGCATACAGACCGCAGGGGCATAGTCACGGAGACGAAATATAACATGTACGGACAGCCCGTGCGCCGGACCTGCACGGATGGGAAAGGGAAGCGCCATGTGATGGGCATATGGGAGTATGATGACTTCGGGAAGCTGAAGAAATCCGTGGCAGGGGGATTCTGCCATACCTATGTCCACAGGCCGGACGGGAAGCTGCTGGAGAAGCGGAGCAGCGGGAAGAGAATGGTATCCTGCGCTTATTATAAGGACGGCACCTTAAAGAGCCTTACGGATGTAAGCGGGAGGACGGTCCATTACGGCTATGACGGAAACGGGAGGCTCGCGAGCCTTGCAGATGAAGGCAGAGGGGTGCTGGCAGAATACCGTTATACGGCGGCAGGGAGGCTAAGGGAGATCAGGACGCAGGAGGGATTCTGCGCATCGTATGAATATGACACAGACGGGAACCTCTCCCGCCTGAGGATCGGGAATGAGGAAAATGGGGCGCTCCTCTATGATGCCTTCATGGCCTATGACCTGAACGGGAACCGGACGGGAAGGACAGGGGAACGCCTGGGGACGGATGGAAAGCGCCGTGAGATGCATGCTGCCTACAGCTATGACCATATGAACCGGCTGACGGAAGAGAGAAGGGAGACTGACGGCGACAGGTATGGTTATGACCCGGCTGGGAACAGGATTAGGAAGCAGCACTATCATTATGACCAGGCAGCCGGGAAGGATCCGGGCGTGCCATCCAAAATAGGAACTATAGGTAATGACACTTCTGTATGTGACTGTGGTATAATCGAATGGGAAGAGAACTATCGCTATAATGGGAAGAATCAGCTGACAGAGAAGAAGAATCCATCGGGCATCACGGAATATGTGTATGATGGGAATGGGAGCCTGATAAGTGAGAAGGAGGGAGAGAAGACAACCAGTTACAGATACGACCTGCTGAACAGACTGGTTAAGGTAAGGACATCTGACGGAAGGGAGCAGGAGAATCTGTATGATGGAGAGGGGCTGCGTGCAGGCTTAAGGGAGAACGGGAAAGAATCCAGCTTCCTGTTCTATAATGGAGAGATTCTTGCAGAGTGTGACGGGGATGGTATGCCGGTAAGGAGGCATCTGCCGGGAATGGGATTATCCCATATGCAGACTTTGGATGATGGCATGTATCATGCCTGTCATCGGGATGAGCAGAGGAGTACTATATATATTACTGAGGACGGTGGAGCAGTCGAAAATAGTTATGTCTATGATGCATTTGGGAATTTGCTTGAGAGCAAGGAAGGGATAAAGAATGATATCCTTTACAGAGGACAGCAGTATGACCAAGAGACGGGGCAGTATTATTTACGGGCAAGATACTATAACCCTTTAATCGGAAGGTTTATTCAGGAAGATACATACAGGGGAGACGGGCTGAATCTGTATGCGTACTGTGGGAATAATCCGGTGATGTATTATGATCCTAGTGGGCATAATCAAATATTACAGCCAGCAGTGGAGCCGGAGGTTCCTAGGACGGCTGGTGAGGGTGGTGGTACATTTGGCTATAAGACTCTTAATACATCTTCAGCTGAAGATGTAAATAAAATATTTAAAGAAACGATGGGATATGAGCCGCCTTATAAACCAGGAACAAATGTGACAGAAATTCAATTGACAGAAAATGCAACATATGTACGTGTTTATGATAAAGTTAATTCAAGGATGCAAGGAGGTTGGATTATGAAAGCAGAGGATATCGCTGGACTAACACCGCAGGAAATACAAAATAAATTTGCATTGCCAAATACACCTAAATATGTATGTGATGTTTATTTAGAAGCAGGAACACGTTTGAGGACTGGAGAAGTTAATCCTTTGTTTGGATTTGATGGCGGAGGACAGCAGTATGATTTAATCATAAATGGAAAAAATGTTGGTTCATTTACTAATGAAAGGATTATTGAATAATGATAAAAATAAAAAGTAACAAAATTTTATTACGTGGCAAAGAATTACATTTTAATAAAAAAATTATGGAGGCAGCAGAATATGATGGAAAAGTAGTCATTGTATTTGAAACTAACGAGGATAGTGGATATGACAATGTGTTTTGTTATACACTAGATTTACAGCTGCTTTGGAGAATAAAACAAGTACCAGTTTCTATTGGTGGAACGGCTAGGAGCCCATATGTGGGAGTAGATATAATAGATGGTGATTGTAGAGTAATTGATTTTTATGGAAGACGATTTCGGGTTAATATCGAAAACGGAGAAGTTATTTCAAAAGATATAGTGCGATAAAGTTTGTGGGTAAGGAAGGAAGAGCAGAGGTTTATCCATGATGCAGGGGGACAAGGCATGGCTATCAGCAATGCGAGAGAGCAGGAGGGTATCATTGCGGAGGCAAATATAACATGTATGGATAGACAAATGGTAAATGGACGAGATATACCATTACCTGATCCCGAAGCTCAAGGAAGACCACATACTGTATTGGGTGGAGCAACTAGCAGTAAAACAGGAGTTGATTATAGGCAATCAGCAACATTTGGTGGTGGAACATGGCCTTCAGCAAATGGATATGATGTTCCATTATATGAAACTCATTGGTACAATCACGGAAGAGGTGACCATGCGATTCCACATAAACATATTTTCTACTATGATAGCAGTGATGGCGGTTGGCAAAGAGGCGGGCATAGCCTATTTTAAATAGAGAAAGGGGTAATTATGGATTCAATAATTGATGTCTTAATAAGAAAGGAAGAATTTGGAAGAATTAATATTAAAGAGTGTTTTGTAGAATGGGGAGAAGAGAAATTATCTCAAAATCCAAAGAAATATATTTACAATTCAACGTTGATATTTCATGAAAATACGGATATGGATTATTATAAAGGTTTAGCTGAGAATGAATTGAATATTTATGAATTTTCGGCATTAACTTTGGAAGGCGGTGAATTAGACGAATTAGAAAAATCGGTAAATAGAGGTAAAGAAATTAAATATACTAATGATTTAATATCCTTTATAGATGATTTATACAATCGTTTAAGTACTTTTTGCTTTATAAAATTGCGTAATGAAGAATGTATAGATGAAAAACATATTATTAATGATTCTTCCAAAGCGATAAAAGTATTTATTGACAGTTTGCAACGCAATTCTCCTAAAGGAATAGTCATTATAAAAAATTGTGAATATGTTTAATAGAAGCGTTTAAAATATTATGAGGTAATATGTCATAATTTATCGACATATTTCAATTGACACGGCAAAAAAGTGTCATGCTACAATGACTAGATGACAGAGAAGAAGAACCCGTCGGGCATCACGGAATATGTGTATGATGGGAATGGGAGCCTGATAAGTGAGAAGGAG